>ENA-UONY01000014-UONY01000014.1-human-gut-metagenome-genome-assembly--contig:-CS9-NODE-14-length-256150-cov-7.987692_pt1 | contig 256150 bp, 244 predicted proteins | sample MGYA00242465_ERZ724012 | MGnify/ENA metagenome assembly ERZ724012 | reverse complement strand
TTTTTTATCTACCCCTGGTTCAACCAGGGGTTTTGTTAAGCCTAAAGGCAGCAAAGAAACAACCGGTCAAATGATTTTGACCGGTTGTTTTTCTAAAAAAAATTCGCATCAATAGATACATTGCCCGCCGTCAACAAGGATATCGCGCCGGTCATGAAATCGGCCACGTCGCTTGCAAGTACGGCCACCCATCCTGCGATCTCATCAAGGGTGCCAAACCGTTTCATAGGGATCAGTCCCAGCATATGTTCCATACCTTCATTGTTAAAATACGCATAGGAATTACCTCTTTAGGATTCTTTTTCTTGTTTCTCATGGCGATCCTGCAGTGCCTGACGGATTTTCTCATGCCTGGGTTCATCCAGCTTATAGAGGGAGAAAATCAGGGCGGCGGAGACCAGAGCTGTGATCCCGGGGATCAGGGAGATATTGGCCTTCATCATCGTGATGACTGCGGGGGGTTGCACCGCGTTGGGCACATAGTGGCAGGCATTGATCAGGTACAGTCCCAGGGCCGGGCCGATGGCGCTGCCGGTCTTGAGAGCCAGGGAGGTGAAAGAGGAGAGAAAGCCGTCACAGCGCAGGCCCACTTTCCACTCGCCGTAGTCCACCGCGTCTCCGAGCATACTGTACTGTGCGGAACTGAACGTGCCCATAAAGGCGGCCGCGCAGAACATCAGAACCCAGAATGCCAGACCGCCGGGGGTAACCACGTATACCAGAAGGCAGGAAATCCCGCAGAGCAGATGGCCCGCAGCGGCGGTGTGGCCCTTGCTGTGAAGGGCGCGGTACAGAGCCGGCATGATCAAGATGTTTCCCGCTAGGGAGCCCGCCATGGAGACCAGGCCGAACAGCGACATTACCTTGGGATTGCCCAGCACGTAGGTGAAGTAATACATCATCATACTGCTGCGGCCGAATCCAATGAAACCGAAGGTCATCATCACCACACTGATGATGATGATAGGCGGGTTCTTCAGCAGTGTCAGCAACTGGCCTCGGACAGGGATCTTTTTCTGGTCGGGAGGCGGCTGAACCCGTTCGCGGCTTTTAAAAGCGGGCCAGATGGCCAGCGGCAGCGTGGCCAGGCAGATCAGTGCTACAGCCGTCAGATAGCCGCCCTCTGTGCGGGCTCCGCCGGCATGGCTGAAGTACAAAATCAACTGGATGCCCAGAATGCCGGTAATCTGCGTGCCGATCTGGCTGCAGGTCAGACGGACAGAGGATATCCGGACACGCTCACGGGAACTGGGGGAGAGGGCGCCATGCAAGGCGCTGTACGGCATATCGTAGCAGGTGGACATCACGGTTGCCACAACATACCAGATACACATCCATAAGACTTTGGTGGCTGGACTCCAGGAGGACCGCGCACTGAACAACGCGATCATACTCAGCGGCAGCCCGATCCCGCCGAACAACAGCCAGGGGCGGTAACGCCCCCAGCGGGTTCTGGTCCGATCGGCCATGGAGCCGATGATGGGGTCGTTGACGGCGTCGAACAGCCGTACCCCCAGCACCAGGGCGGAGAGAGCGCCCGCGCTGACGCCGATGGTATCCGTGTAATAGATCTGAAGGAAGGTGCTGACCCAGTGGAAACTGGCGTTATAGCCGATCGTGCCGATCCCGTAGTGGAGTTTCTCTACAAAACTCAGGGAGCCGTCTTCCTTCTTTCGTCTCACATTCCGCTCCATATCCCACGCTTACCCCCTCAAGCAGTTTTCTTCTCGCTGGGGAAGTACAGGGCACCAGCTATGGCGAACACACCGCCCAGGCAGAGAGCGATAGCGGCGTTCTGCATTCCAATGCGCACCTGAAGCGTCTGGAACAGGATGGGCATCAGCATGGCCAGCGCGTTTCCAAACAGGGTCCAGATGGCGTTGGATGCCGCGAAGATGCCGGGTGTAACACCCTTCGTGGTGATGACAGCGGTGTTTATGGTGGGGACATAGCAACCCCAGGCAATGCCCAGCACGATCACGCACAGCCGTAGCAGCAGGCCCGGCTTGAGGAGCATAGAACAGACGCCGCTCAGAGGCAGCAGGATCATAAACAGGAGGATGATGGGCTTATAATTCTTGATTCTGCCGACGATGGGGGCATAGAGCAGGCAGGAGAACAGGCCGGCCAGGCTGATGAGCCCGGTGATGGAGCTGGCCTCCTGGGCCGACAGGCCGTGGACGCTCTTGAGGATCGTAGGCAGGTAGGTATTGAAGATCATAAACAGCCAGGTGGCGCCGGTGAAGGAGATAACGGCACTCTGGACTGGACGGATCTTGATTGCTTGCACCAGGCTGGATCCCTTCGCCTTGGGGGCGGCCTTCGCCTGTTGGGCAGGGGCCTGGCCGGCGTTCTCCTGGGCCAGCTGGGCATTGTTGTACTCCTTGAAGAAAGCGTTGGGCTTGCGGTCGAACACCAGGAACAGGATGCCCAGGGCCAGGCAGCTAGTACCCCACATCATGAACTGGTAGTGCCAGTTCTGACCCAGGGCCATGAAAATGGGCACCGTCAGGGAGAAAGTCAGAGTCTGCGTCAGCGAGTTTGTCGCTTGGATGACGCTGTTGGCCATGCCAAGGTGTTTTTTGTCGCGGAACCGCTCAGCGACGATGGCTACTACGGCGGGGAAGCTGAAGGCATTGCCCAGGCCGGCGAACACACGGGCAAACAGCATGGCGGTGAAGGTCGTCGCCGTCAGGCCCAGTAGGCCACTGATGAACATGAACACGGTGGAGAGCGCAAGGGTCTTGCTTCCACCGATTTTATCAATTACGATACTGGCAAAGATCATGCCAACGCCCATGCACAGGGTGGAGGTGGTCTGCAGCAGGCCACCCTGCCCCAGGTTCGCCCCCAGGTCATCCACGATGAAGGTCAACAGGGGCGGTACCATGAAGCTCAACTCCCCACGCAGGAAGGACAGGATCAGATGGAACACCAAGAAGAGGATCGCCAGGATTAGTGCTTTTTTGGTAAGATTAAATTTCTTTTCTTGCATCGTAGTTCTCCTTTTCTTTTTGCATCTCCCAAAACAGATGACCGGAACAAGGGAAAGGGCTTACCCCAGAATCTCCCGGATGGCTTTTTTAATCCCCTCGGGGTCATAGCCTAAGTGGGCATACAGCTCATAACTGTCGCCCAGAGGCGGAAACGCGTCGTTCGGGATACCCAGGCGCTTAAACTTAGGCGTTAAGCCCTCATCTGCCATCAAGTCGGCCACCGCACTGCCCAGACCATTGACCACAAAGTGATCCTCTGCGGTGATAATACGGCCGGTCTCCCGAATGGCCATGCGGATCGCCTCCTTATCCAGCGGACGGATGGTGTGCATATCCAGCACCCGGACGCCAATCCCCTCTTTCTCCAGCGCATTGGCGGCGGAGACTGCGAACGCGACGGTGCAGCCTGCGGCGACAACAGTCACATCGTTGCCCTCATGGGCGACGATGGCCTTACCGATCTCATACTCGTAATCCTCCGTGTAGACCAGAGGCTCGGCGCCCCGAGCAATCCGGATACACATGGGGCCGGAGTGATCCACGCTCTTCTGGATCAATTTGACGCATTGATTGGCGTCGCTGGGAATGACGAAGGTCATATTGGGGAGGGTACGCATGATCGCGATATCCATAATGTTATAGTGGGTCGGACCACTGGCCGAGGTCAGGCCCGAGTGGGTATTGACGATACGCACTGGCAGATTCGGATAGCAGACATTGGTATGCACCTGATCCAGAGTGCGCAGGGCTAGAAACGGGCCAAAGCCTGAGATATACGGAATTTTACCGCACAGTGCCAGACCGGCAGCCACGCCAACCTGATCCTGCTCAGCGATGCCGACCGGGAGCATCCGGTCGGGATATTTCTCACGGAACTTATTCTCCGCACCGCTGTACCCTGAGTCGGCGCCGACGAAAACAATGCGCTCGTCCTTCTCTGCCAGGCGATGTAATTCTTCCACATACAATTCACGGGCGGATGCGGCTGCCAACATGCTCAGATGACCTAGCTGCAGTTCGCCTTCAAAGGTAATTCTCTTTGCCACGTTGCTCAACTCCTTTCAATTTCTTGATCAATCTCATCCAAACGGGCCATGGCCTTCTCCAGCAAATCATCGGGCATGGGCCGCAGGTGGCAGGCGGTAGTGTTCTCCAGACCGGGCAGCGTCTCGCCCTTGTTGGTATTGGCAATGATGGCGATGGGCTTGCGGCGGGTCTGGGAGTCCGATGCAGGCAGGCTGTGCAGTGTTTCCAGGATCTGCTTCATGTCGTGGCCGTCAATGGTGATGGTCTCCCAGCCGAATGCCTGGAGTTTGGCGTCCAGCGGATCGATATCCATGATATCCTTGGTCCAGCCCACGGCCTGAACGCGGTTTTTGTCAACAATGGTCACCAGATTGCCCAGTCCATAGTGCCCGGCGCACATGAATGCCTCCCAGTTGGAACCTTCCTGTAGTTCGCCATCGCCGGTGAGGCAGACAACGCGGTAGTTCTTCTTGTCCAATCTGCCGGCCAGCGCCATACCAATTGCCAGTGCCATACCCTGACCAAGAGAACCGGTGGATGCGTCGATCCCTGGGATATAGAGGTAGTTCGGATGCATACCGAAACGGCCGCCGATCTGGTTGTACTCGTTCCACAGTTCCTCTTTGGTGTACATCCCCTTGTCAACGAAGATGTTGTACAGAACATGAGCACAGTGGCCCTTGGAAAGTACAAATCGGTCACGGTCCGGGTCGCGTGGATTCTTCGGATCAAAGTTCAGAAAATCATAATAAAGCGCCGTGACAAGGTCGGTCATGGACATACCGCCGCCAAGGTGGCTGTAACCGATTTTGCTGGTTGTGACACAGATGTCTCTCCGGATTTGATTTGCCTTGTGTCTCAATTCTTTTACGCGCTCTGGACTAACATTCATATAAAAAACCTCCTTTTTGATGTAAGTTTGATGAGTGCGTCCGATTGGAAAATGCCGATTGCCAATTTATATAAAATTATGAGATAGCAAGGGGGATCTTCCGTCTATATTATACAGCGCCCAACAGACGATCAAAAGGGGAAAAATCCGTGTTTCGCCCTGCAAAAGGTGGATTATTTCATATCCTAGCGGAAATTATCTGAGACGTGGAGAATCTTGACGAAAAAACTCCCCACCATCCTGGGAGGAATAAACAGGATGGCGGGGAGTTTCAGCCGAACGGCTTACAGATGAATTAAAATGCGCTGATAGCGGTGGGTCGCATATGCCGTAAAGGCCTCATTTACCTCATCCAGCGGGAATTCGGCGCCGATCAGATGCTCCAGATCCAACTGGGTCATAAAGTCCGCATTGGCCGTGTAGGGCGCATAGGTCGGATTATAGCAGCTGGTAACAGTATACTCCTTCCAATAGATATCCGCCAGGTCGAGGGAGACGGTGTTGCCGGGCCGGTAGTTGGAGTACAGCATCAGCCGCCCGCCCCGACACAGCAGATTGGCGGTATTCGACATGACCTCCACCGCACCAGAGGCGTCGACAATGTGGTCGAATCCAAATCCATTCGTCAACTGGAGGGTTTGCTCCTTCAGTTGGTCCTGATAGGGGTCGAGGACCACATCCGCCCCCATCTGCCGAGCAAGTTCCCGCTTGTCCGGCAGCGGATCGCTGACCACCACCAGCCGCGGCAGCCGCTTGCGGATCAACTGCAGCAGCATCAGCCCGTTGCTGCCGGCACCATGGATCAGTACTGTCTGCCCAGTCTGCACTTGCATCCGCTCCACGCAGCGCATACAGCAGGCCGCAAGCCAAAACAGCGCCCCCTGGCGCAGAGGAAGTTGTTGTGGCAGCCGCACGACTTTGCGGTTGTTGATCACGATAAACTCATTTAAGCAGGCATCGCCATTCAATTCGACACAGAGGTCCTGCCGGTTACTGCGGCACATAGGGCACATGCCGCAGGGGGAAAACATGGTCCCGCTGACCGGGTCCCCCACAGAAAAGCCTGCGGATTCGCTGGCGCTTCCCACCTGCGTGATTACACCGCTGAATTCGTTGAGCAAGCCGTAACTGGCGTAGCGGGATTTTAGTTTTCCCATATACATGGAGTAATCATCCGAGTTGATCGCGCAGTAGTGTACCCGGATTTTCACCTCATCCTCGCTGGTAATCCGAGGCTCCAAAAAATTGCCCACTGTTGCGTGTCCCGGCTTATACATCCTGACTCCTCTCATATGAGCGATTCTCCCTCCCTTTTTTCTCCAGCCAGCTTACGATACTGCGCGGGGGACTCCCCCATGATTTTGCGGAATACACGGCTGAAATACTTGACATCCCAGAATCCCGTCTTCTCCGCCACCTGGCTTACCGGCCGCGTGCTCTGCAACAGCATCAGCGCCGCCATATACACGCGCAGATGGGTGCGGTACGCAACGATCCCGCAGCCCACCTGCTGCTTGAACTGCTTGCTCAGGCTGGATTCTGATGTGTTGAGTTCGTCGGCCAGTTTCTTCAGGCCAATGTTGGAGGCATAGTTGGCGTGCAGGTACTCCAGCGTTTTCTCAACAGACGGCAACAGCGGCACCGGTTTCCTTTTTTTTAAAAATGCCTCCCAGGAAGCGATGGCAAACTGCATCTCATCCTCAATGGAATGAAACTGCTCAGTGGGCTGTTCTGCTGGTTCCGCATTTGGTCTGCTCAGTGTCTGATAGATCCAATGCAGCATATGCCGCCCCAATTGCAGAATGGCAAAACTCATTGAGGGCTTGATTTGCCTCAGGTACAGTTCCCGGATCTGCTGGGCTGCCGTCTTTTCCTCATCACGCAGGGAAGCCAGCAGCAATCGGACAAGTATGGAGAATAGATCAGGATAGACCATCTTGGGGCGGGCAATATCCGAGTTCTCATGAAGGAAACGCACATCTGCTGTAAAATAACGCAGGCCGTCCAGACGCTGCAAATGCACAACCGCGTCCTCCATCTCCTCAGCGCGGAGAGGCCCTGCAAGCAAAAGCTGAGAATTACCGAAATCGCCGTTCATCAGCCACCTCGTCATAACCTGGTCTTCTCCCTCTTCCGAATAGACCAGGATCAGGAAGATATCCTGCCGCCATCTGAGCCAACGCAGCCAGCCCTCTTGGGCGTGATCGTTTAAAACGCTCTCGATCTGCCTGCGCATCAAAATCGAAACGGCATCCAAATGCAGCCATAGAAGATCGCACGCCACATCCGGAAAAGACTGCCGAAGCTGCGCAAGCGATGATTTCTCGTCCTCCAGCAGGCTGCCGGATATCACGCTGCTGGGGGCGGCGCTGAGCTGCGTCGTGCGGATATCCTCCAGCACCTTCAGCAGCGTTCCGTCAGTTAATTTCGGCACGAAATAGAGGTGGGCCGTACCGCTGTTGGCGGTCTCTGTCACTGGCTCGTCCACCTGATGCTGCTTATTGGGTAGGATGATAATATAAAGTCGGAGATTTTCCTTTTGCGAGTACTCCAAAAACAGGTCTAAGTCCGCTGCGCCCAGCGATCCGAACAGCATCAGCACCTGGGGGTGGAGGTCGGTCACCTTCTGTAGCCCGGAAATCGAGTTGAGTTCAATCAGCAGTTGAAACCCCAACTGTTCCCACGGCAACAGGTTTTTCATATAAATCGCATCGGCATAACTGCGGGTTACCAACAAGACACGTATTTGCATTCCACATTTCCCTTCCATCGTATGTGCCTTTGGGTGCCGCTCCAATTGGAGAAGGCCGGATGTTTTCTGCCCACATATACGGTTACTCTTTAGTCAGTATATTGCAAATAAAAGGAATTGTCTATAAGTAGATTGTGTGTTTTTCATGATAGATATTCAATGTTAGCAACTGAAGCAAGAAGGGCCTCTTGTTCGGAAACAAACGGCAAAAATGATACAAACAGGGAATTTATAAAGGGGAAAGGCCCGTCTGTGGAAATTGCGGCTGTTAGGATTGTCTGGCAATTTGGAATATTTATGGAGGAAAACAAATCGTCTGGTGTACATAACCGCTTGGGATTTGGAAAACAGTTCTATCTAAATAGGGGATTCGCATTCGATCCATGGACGGGTATGAAGCCTCACAATCCATCAAATAAAGAAAGCGATGTTTTTTCACTTATATTAGCATCTCCTATATTGTAACAGTGAAACAAAACGGAATTATGAAATAAACAATTTCACTTTTTTAGATAGAATGTCTTTAGGAGGTGCTGAGCTTATACAAATTCATGTTGTACAATCAGGTCAGACGCTATATGGCATTGCCCTCGCACGTGCTTTTTCGATTATGGAATATGGAAAACCAGCAAACGCTCTGAAGGCGTCTGCTTCGCGTTTCAAACCTTCCTGAGCAAGGTGACGGCGGGTATCGCGGGTGTAGCGACTGGCATCGTATTGGATCGGGGCGGATATATTGAGCCGGATCCAACTCAGCTCGATGCAATGGGCAAACAGATTTTGGCAACGCAGTCGCCCGATACGCTCAAATGGCTACTCTTTATGGTAACGGTTTTACCAGCCATCGGCTTTGCGCTCACGATGATTCCGATGTTTTTTAACGACTATACGGGCAAGCGGAAGGAAAAAATCCAGCAGGAGCTCAATGAGCGACACGAGCAGCATGAAACGGAAAAAGCGGAAGCCGGTCAATGAGTAAATGATTCTGTATGGAGATTTTTGCAGAATCGTGTTGAAACGGAAAAAACGTGATAAAGTTTATCCTGAGATGTAAAAAGAATTTTTAAAAAACAGCCGCAAAATGCAAATCATTTTGCGGCTGTTTTTTTGAACAGAAATAAGATGTGCCGCATAGGATACCGCGAGGGGCTGTCTGTGATCTCTCCAATTGAAATTTGGCCCCAAACGGAGGAATGGTATGGGGAAAAAATGTTACAGAGCGTTCTGTGCTCTGATGAGCGCTGTTTTGCTGTTTTCCTTTTTGAGCATGATGGCTTTTGCGCTTCCGCCATCCGGCTCGGAGCTTTATCGGGGAATTGATGTGAGCGAATGGCAGGGGGCAATTGATTTTTCCCGCGTGAGGCAAAGCGGCATACAGGTGGTCTATATTCGCTCTAGTCTTGGCAGCGATTATACAGACCCTTATTTCCGCAGGAATTATGAGGGCGCAAAGGCGCAAGGCCTGAAAGTTGGCTTTTATCATTATGTAACGGCCCGCACCGTAGCGCAAGCAAAGCAGGAGGCGCATTTTTTTGCCTCCACAATTGCGGGCACACAACCGGATTGCAGGCTGGCAATGGATTTTGAATATTTGGATGGCCTTTCAATTGCACAGATCAATGAGATCTCCTTGGCTTTCCTGCAAGAGCTTAGCCGCATAACTGGAAAGGAGCTTGTGCTTTATAGCGACGCTTATAACGCGCGTGCTGTTTTTGACCGGCGTCTGGCGGAAGCATATCCGCTCTGGGTGGCGCAATACGGTGTTGAAACACCTGAGGACAACGGAAAGTGGAGCAGTTGGGTTGGCTTTCAATATTCTTCGACCGGCCGAGTCGCTGGGATTCGAGGAAATGTGGATTTAAATCGGTTTACCACAGATATTTTTTTGCGGGAGGCTTCTGCCGCACCCAAGCCGCCGCAGCCTGCGCCGGAAAAGCATACCAAAATTGCTCTAGTTACCGTTCGCCCCGGAGACACCCTCTGGGGGCTCGCACGGCGCTACCACACGACTGTTGCCGACCTTTTGAGGCTTAACCGGCTGCAAAACCCGAACCTGATCTATGCCGGTGAAATAATCCGTGTACGTGTGCCGCTCCGGGAGGAGCCGGGGGTAACTATAACCACCTACACGGTGCGGCGCGGCGACACGCTGACTTCCATTGCCCGGCAATTCGGCACGACGGTCACGAGCATTGTCGCAATCAATGATCTAAAAAATCCAAACCTGATTTATGTGGGGGAGAAACTACGTGTACGCGTGATAAAGCCTGTTGCGGATAAAACCTATACCGTCCGCCGGGGCGATACGCTCTGGGAGATTGCCCAGCGATTTGGCACAACGGTGCCTGCGCTTGTGAGGCTTAACCGACTGAAAAATCCCGATCTGATTTATGTGGGCGATGTGCTTCGCATCCCCTGATCTCAGAAAACGCTCATTGAGGAAACTCGCCATGAGACAAATCATGGCTTCGGGCGCGTAAAGCCCGAAATTTGCCTGCGTGGAGGCAAAAACGTTTTTAAAAGGGGCTGTTGCAAAATGCCTTGCATTTTGCAACAGCCCCTTTTCCATTGGCTTGTTCGATCAACTCAACTATTTTTTCAGTTCTTCCAGAAATGCGCCGATTCTGCGCAGCGCTTCTTCCAGGTGCTCGGTCGAGTAGCAGTAGGATACGCGGATGAATCCTTCGCCGCAATCACCGAATGCATTGCCTGGCACAACGGCAACCTTTTGACTGTCGAGCAGCTTCTGGGCGAAATCGTCGGAGGTCAGGCCGCTTGTACGGATGCAGGGGAAGCAGTAGAATGCCCCCTCCGGCTCAAAGCAGGTAAGCCCCAGCTTGTTGAAGCCGTCTACAACGAGGCGGCGGCGCATATCGTAAACCGCGCGCATTTCCGCCACATCCCTGTCGCCGTTTTCCATCGCCTCAATTGCCGCATACTGCGCGGTAGTTGGCGCGCTCATAATGCCGTATTGATGCATTTTTGTAATTGCCGCGATGATATCAGCCGGGCCGAGCGCATAGCCGAGCCGCCAGCCGGTCATGGAGAAGGCCTTGGAAAAACCGCTGACGATGATGGTGCGCTCCTGCATGCCGTCGATTTCCGCAATGGAAACGTGCTGCTCGCCGCCGTATGTAAGTTCGCCATAGATTTCATCGGAGATGACGATGATATCCGTCCCGCGCAGCACTGCCGCAATCCCCTCCAAATCCTCACGCCGCATGATCGCGCCGGTAGGGTTATTGGGATAGGGCAAAACGAGCAGCTTCGTCTTTGGGGTGATGGCGGCCTTCAGCGCCTCCGGCGTCAGGCGAAATTGATCCTCTGCCTTGGTGACAATCGGCACTGGCACGCCGTCGCTGATCGTCGTCAGCGGCGCGTAGCAAACAAAGGATGGCTCCGGCACCAGCACCTCGTCGCCGGGCTCGATCAACACGCGGAAGCATAAATCAAGCGCCTCAGATCCGCCTACGGTGATGATCGCCTGTTTTGATCCGTCATAAGCTACATGGAAACGGCGCTCATAATAGGCAGCCACCGCCTTGCGCAGCTCCATCAAGCCTGCATTGGAGGTGTATTTCGTGTGCCCATCCATCAGGGATTGGATGCCTACGTCGCGGATATGGGCCGGCGTGGGGAAATCCGGCTCGCCAACGCCGAGGGAGATCACATCATCCATCTCTGCCACAATATCGAAAAAGCGGCGGATGCCAGAGGGCTTAATCTCCTTAATTTTGGAATTGAGCAGGTTTTGATAGTTCATATTCGTTTTCCTCCCTTATTTATATCAATGCTAAGACTCAACAGGGGACAGAGGGCGATCCTCAAGGATGCAAAGGCGCGCACGCGGCTTATTCAATAGGAATCGGCAGCGGCGTGCGGCCCTGGAAGAGGGTAACGTGTGAAAACCCTGCCTCCTGTGCGACCTTCATGCCTTCGTTTACCCCTTTGCCGAGATCTTCCGCATAGTGTGCGTCTGACCCTACGGTTACATATTCGCCCCCAAATTCACGGAAGCGGCGGACGTATGGCAGCGTGGGCAGCGTTTCCCCCAATGGCTGGCGCAGGCCGGAGGTGTTAATTTCAAGCGCCTTGCCGGACCGGGCCGCCTGGCGCAGGATCTCGTCGATCAGGTCGCTGTGGCGGTTGAGGTCAATATTGCGGTGGTTTTCACCGACCATGTAGCGCAGGGGGTAGGTCAGGTGCGCCAAAATATCAAAACCACCCCATTGCACCATAGTGAGTAGTTCCTTTAGGTATTCTTCCACCATCGCGTCCAGGTCGCTGTCTGTGAAGCCGTCATATTCCATGAAGTAAAAATCCTTGCGGCCCCGCAGGTTGTGCACGGAGCCGATAACAACATCGTAATCGAATTTTGAGAGGATATGCTCCGCCAGGGCCGGATCATAAGCCGGCTGGCCGAGCTCAATTCCGGCAGCGACGATCAGTCGGCCTCGGAAAACGGAGCGCGCTTTCACCACCTCAAAGTATGCCTGAAAGGCGGCGCGGTCGTAGTGGTCTTTATAATAGGCGTCCACTTCGCAGTGGTCTGTAAAGGCGATGGCCCGCAGGCCGGTTTGCTCCGCGCATTCGCAAAGGTACATCGTGGAGTGGTTGCCGTCCGGCGAGTTATCCGTGTGCGTATGCATATCCATGCGTTTTTTATATTCTGTCAAGATAAAAGCCCCCTTTGCCCAGAGTTTGGGCTTTTCCGCATCTTCTTATGCCGTAGCTAGCAGCCGGAGATGGAACGACTTACAAAGTTTGCAGAAATCAATGCAGTATTTTCATTCAATATACCACATTTCGACGCCATGTAACAGTAGTTGGCTAAAAATTTTTTCCAGGGGATGGCTCTGCCCCTGTTCAATGATCCGCATCTATGGTAGAATAACAATCAATATGCGGGAGTCGCCTGCTTCATGCGGGCCGTATCCTCATGCAAATTCTGAAGCTTTACGGAGGTTTATTCATGCGAGCAGTGATTACCGTTGTCGGCAAAGATATGGTCGGCATCCTTTCGAGCGTATCCGATCAATGCGCTAAAAATCAGGTCAACATCATAGAGGTTTCCCAATCGATCCTGCAAGAGATGTTCTGCATGATGATGCTGGTGGATGTGAGCCATTGCGCCGTGCCCTTTACCGCGTTTGCAGAAAAACTGGAGACGATGGGCAACGAGATGAATCTTTCAATCCACGTTATGCATGAGGATATTTTTAACTCCATGCACCGCATTTGAATGCAGGAAGGAATGGCTTTTACATATGATTAACACAAGGGATATCCTGGAGACCATCACGATGATCCAGGAGGAGAATCTCGATATCCGCACCATCACCATGGGCATCTCGCTGCTCGATTGCTGCGATTCTGATATTCAAAAGGCCTGCGGCCGCATTTATGAGAAAATCACGCGCCGGGCGGAGCGCCTTGTGCGCACGGGTGAGGAGATCGAGCGGGAGTTCGGCATCCCGATCATCAACAAGCGTATTTCTGTCACCCCGATTGCGATGATCTGCGGAGCGAGCGGGGGAGATCCGGTTGAATACGCTCTCACGCTTGAACGCGCTGCGCAGACGGTTGGCGTCAATTTTATCGGCGGCTATTCGGCGCTGGTGCAAAAGGGCTTTGCGGCGGGAGATGAAGCGCTCATCCGCAGCATCCCGGAGGCGCTCTCCCGCACGGAGCATGTTTGCTCCTCTGTTAACATCGGCTCTACCAAGGCAGGCATCAATATGGATGCGGTAGGTTTGATGGGAGATATCGTGCGCAAGGCTGCCGAAATCACGGCGGATCGCGATTGCATCGGCTGTGCAAAGCTCGTCGTTTTCTGCAACGCGCCGGATGATAATCCTTTCATGGCGGGTGCATTCCACGGCGCAGGCGAGCCGGATTGCGTCATCAACGTGGGCGTTTCCGGCCCCGGCGTGGTGCGCGCGGCCCTCGCCAAAGCGCCGGAATGCGATTTAACCGGCGTGGCGGATCTGATTAAGCGTACGGCATTTAAAATCACCCGTATGGGCCAGTTGGTTGCCCACGAGGCCTCTAAGCGGCTCCATGTGCCCTTTGGCATTGTGGATCTCTCTCTGGCGCCAACCCCGGCGGTGGGTGATTCTGTTGCCCATATCCTTGAGGAGATGGGGCTGGAAAAATGCGGAGGCCACGGCACGACTGCCGCTCTTGCGCTTTTAAACGACGCGGTGAAAAAGGGTGGAACGATGGCCTCTTCCCATGTGGGCGGTCTATCCGGCGCGTTTATCCCGGTCACAGAGGACGCGGGCATGATCGACGCGGCCCGCTGCGGCGCGCTGAGCATCGAAAAGCTTGAGGCGATGACGGCCGTCTGTTCCGTTGGCCTCGATATGATTGCGATTCCCGGCGATACGCCGGCGGAGGTTATTTCCGCCATCATTGCGGATGAGGCCGCTATCGGCATGGTCAATTCCAAAACAACGGCGGTGCGCGTGATTCCTGCGATCGGCAAACAGGTGGGGGAGGAGCTTTCCTTCGGCGGCCTGTTGGGCGGCGGCCCGGTTATGGCGCTGAAAACCACCTCGCCTGCAAAATTTATTGCGCGCGGCGGGCGGATTCCTGCGCCGTTGCAGAGCCTGAAAAATTAACACAGAGCGAAAAGCGCGATACACCGGCGCTTTTCGCTTGACTTTTTACAGAGGAGTGGGATTGTTCATGGCAACCTGGCAAATTGTTTTATACACGATTCTAGGGCTATTGGCCGCCTTTCTTGCGATTACCTTGATTCGGGCCGCTTTTTTTACCCCGAAAAAACAGGCCTATGATCCGCTGCCGGAAGAGCCGGTCGATCAAAGCCGCCTGACGCAGCATTTATCAGAGGCCATCCGGATTCCTACGGTATCCTATCCGGATCAGAAGGATGTGGATTGGGCGCAGTTTGAGCGGTTCCATCTGTTTTTGCGGGAAGCTTACCCGTTGATCCATCAAAAGCTCACCTGCGAAGTGGTGCCGCCCGCCAACCTGCTCTACTGCTGGAAGGGGAAGGACGCATCGCTTGACCCGATTGCTATGCTGGCCCATCAGGATGTTGTCCCCGTGGAGGATGGGACGGAAAACGACTGGACGCATCCGCCCTATGAGGGATATAACGATGGGGAGTTCATCTGGGGCCGTGGCGCGCTGGATATGAAAAACCACCTGATCTCCGTGATGGAGGCGGTGGAAACGCTGCTGGAGGAGGGCTTTGAGCCTGAGCGGGATGTTTACTTGCTCTTTGGGGATGATGAGGAGGTCGTCGCGTCCCAAACTTCCGGTGCAAGGGCGCTGATGCAGCTTCTCAAGGAGCGCGGCGTCCATCTCGACTGTGTGCTCGATGAGGGCGGCGCCATTCTGCCCGCTAAGGTGAATGGCATCTTAGATCAATATCTAGCCGGAATCGGCGTGGCGGAAAAAGGCTACGCGGATTTTGAAATTTCCGTTTTCTCCAAGGGCGGGCATTCCTCCCAGCCGCCGCAGCACACGGCGCTGGGCGAGCTGGCGGATGTGATCCAAGACCTTGAAAACCACCAGTGCAAATCCAAAATGACGGGCATGGTCTATAGCCTGTTTCAGAAAATCGGGCGCAACGTTTCTTATCCCGCGCGGATTGTCACATGCAACCTTTGGCTATTGAAGCCCCTTGTGCTCGCCGTGATGAAAAAAATCCCGCCCGCCGCTTCGCTGATCCGCACCACAACCGGCGCGACGATGGCGCAGGGCAGCCCTGCTGCGAACGTGCTTCCGCAGCGGGCGAGCGTAACGGTCAATTTTCGTATGATGCCTGGCGATTCCATCGCCGGCGTCGAACGCCATATCCGCAAGGTGGTGCGCAACAAAAATATTGAGGTAAAGCTGCTCAAGGGCAAAGAGCCCTCCAAAATTTCGCCCACGGATTCCCGCTGTTTTGCCATTTTGGAAGAGCTCTGCATGCGAACCAACCCGGATTATATCGTAGCGCCCTATCTGGTGATGGGCGGTACGGATTCCTATCATTACGAGCCGATTTGCGAAAATATTTATCGCTTTGCCCCCTTTGTGGTGGATACTTCCCTTCTGCTGTGCACGCATTCCACCAATGAACGCGTTCCAGTGAAAGCTTTAAAAGAGGGCGTTGCATTTTTTAAGCAATATCTCCGGCGTGCCTCCGGCAAATAAAAAATATTCAGCCATACGCCCCGCAGGCAGAATGCGGCATAGCGTATGGCTGATTGATTTTCCCTTAGGCGGTGGAAGAGGAGGCGCCGGTTTCCGCGGGCGCTTCAGAAGAGGGCGTTTCCGCCTTTTCGGGATCGGCGTCCCCGGCCTCCTCCTGTGCGGCGGTGTCCGCTGCGCGGGATTGATCCTTCTTGATCGTTTCAATGGTCATACGGTAGCCCAGGGAGATTTTTTCCTTGCTGATCCGGAAGCCGTTCCATTCCAGCGATTCCCCCGCTGCGTTTGCTTCATCTCGCGCGGCGCCGAGAACGCCCGCCTTTTTCAAGGCACCGTCACAGGCCTGTGCGCTTTGCCCGGTAAAAGCCTGCGCCGTGCGGGAGGCGAGCGCGGCGAAGAATGTGTCGCTCTCTTCATCGCCCATGCGGGCATAGAGCAGGGAGCAGGCTTTCAGCTCAGCGCTTTCTTTATCGATCTGCAAACAGAGCATGTAGGTTTCATCCCCTTTGGGCGATAGAAAATAGGAGTGTCCGATAAAGGTATCCTCCTCTTTTGCCAGCGCGTCCCTGGCGTTGAGCTGCTGTGTTTCGTCGAGCGCGTTGAAACGGTTTAAAAACGTTTCCTCCGTCAAAAATTCCGCGTCCGTGCAGGCACAGAGCAGGAGGCTCATCAGGATCAAAAGGCAGGGCGTCATTTTAAAAAATCGTTTCATAAAAACAAGGTGCTCCTTTCTGTCGATTTAGGTTGTCATTATATACAAAATCAGCAAATGCGCTATCTGGTTTCCTCAATATATATGTAGAAAAACTTTTTTACAGTCGGATTGCCTTGCATTTTTTTTGCGGTTGCCATAGAATAAATATACAAATCACTCGAAATGGAGAGGTCGGTATGAACGGGACAGGCCTGCCGCTGATTGGATGTGTTTCAGTCATCTGCACCGGGGCAAGGTGCGCCCGCATGCCGTCCGGCAAGAGTAAATAATCAAGATCGAAAGCTGTGGCGCTTTGCGCGGCAGCTATTTTATTTTTTGGGATTGAAGAAGGAGTGCTGAAAAAGTGATGAAAAAGGTAGCGGTTATTATGGGGAGCGACAGTGATCTGCCCATTGTCAGCGGGGCAATCAAAAAGCTGCGTTATTTCGGCGTAGAGGTGGAAACGCATGTGATGAGCGCGCACCGCACTCCCGCCGCGGCGGCTGATTTTGCCTCTAGGGCGAAGGAGAACGGTTTTGGCGTGATTATCGCGGCGGCTGGGAAGGCGGCCCATCTCGGCGGCGTGCTGGCAGCGCATACGACGCTGCCTGTCATCGGCATCCCGGTGAAATCCTCCACGCTTGACGGTCTGGATGCCTTGCTTGCCACCGTGCAGATGCCCTCCGGCATTCCGGTGGCCACCGTTGCAATCGACGGGGCGGAGAATGCAGCGATCCTCGCCGTGCAGATGCTGGCGCTCTCCGATGAAGGGCTGGCCCAGAAGCTTTCCCAGATGAAGGAGGATATGGCCCAAAAGGTGCTGGAAAAAGATGCTGCGTTGCAGTTGAAGGCTGCTGCGCTTTAAACGGAAAGAAGAATTTTTAACCCATTCAGGAGGAATTGCGATGTTTGACAAGCCCCATGAGGAATGCGGCGTATTCGGAATTTATAATAAAAATCAGTTCAATGCTGTTCATTTGACCTATCTTGCACTGTATGCCCTGCAACACAGGGGGCAGATCAGCTGCGGAATCGCGATCAATCGGGGCGGTGTGGTCGATTATCACCGCGATCTTGGCATTGTACCCGATGTGTTCGATGCGGATGCGCTCCAGAAGCTCTCCCAGGACGGAGGCGGAGATATCTGCATCGGCCATGTGCGCTATTCGCCCGGCGGCATGTCAGAGCGCGAAAATTCTCAGCCCCTTGTGATGCGCTATGCCAAGGGCACGATCGCCATTGCTAACAACGGCAGCCTTGTCAACACGCATGCCCTGCGCGAACCGCTGGAGAAGCAGGGCGCAATTTTCCAGACGGATAGCGACGCTGAACTGATCGCTTTGCTGATCGCGCGCGCACGCCTGGAGGCAGGCAGCGTCGAGCAGGCAATTAACCGGGCGATGAATCAAATTGAAGGGGCCTATTCGTTTGTGCTGATGTCCCCCCGCAAAATGATCGCTGTGCGCGATCCGCAGGGTTTTCGCCCCCTTTGCATCGGCAAAATGGAGGATAGCTATATTTTTGCTTCTGAAACCTGCGCGCTTGATAGCCTCGGCGCGGAGTTCGTCCGTGATATTGAGCCGGGCGAGATTGTTGTGGCGGATGAAAACGGCATTCGCAGTATCCGCGATCACTGTGGTCATAAGAGCTCGCTCTGCATTTTTGAGCACGTTTATTTCGCCCGCCCGGATTCTGTAATCGACAATGCAAGCGTGCATCTTGCGCGCCAGCGTGCGGGCAAGTATCTCGCTCGTGAGTATCCGGTGGAAGCGGATCTCGTGGCGGGCGTGCCGGATTCCGGATTGGATGCCGCGATCGGCTATGCCAATGAATCCGGCATCCCTTATGGCATGTGTTTTATCAAAAACCGCTATGTCGGGCGCACTTTCATTCAAGATTCCCAGGAACAGCGCGAGCGCAGCGTTCGCATCAAGCTAAACCCTTTGCGTTCGGCAGTGGAGGGCAAGCGTGTGGTGCTCGTGGATGATTCGATCGTCCGCGGCACAACCAGCGCGCATATCATCGAGCTGCTGCGTAAGGCTGGTGCAAAGGAGGTTCACATGCGGATTTCTTCTCCTCCCTTTATGCACCCCTGCTATTTCGGCACGGATATCAGCTCGCGCGAATACCTGATCGCCTGCCGGATGAGCATTGATGAAATCTGCAAACAGATCGGCGCGGATTCCCTGGGCTATTTGAGCCTTGAGAGCCTGCATAAGATCGCCAGCAGCTCCACATCCAGCTTTTGCGACGCCTGTTTTACCGGTAATTATCCGATCGATGTGCCGCAGGAACAGCCGGAGGATAGATTCAGCAAAAAGCTCGATACTCTTGTAAAACAGCCGAAGTAAACGGGCGCTTTCGGCGCAGCGGGGTTTGTTCAGAAAGAAAGGATGGGTTTATTCAATGGATAATAGTTATTCCGACAGCTACCGCGAGGCGGGTGTAGATGTAACCGCTGGTTACAAAGCGGTGGAATTGATGAAAAAACATGTGGCTCGCACGCAGACACCGGGCGTCGTTTCCGGTATCGGCGGTTTTGGCGGCCTGTTTCAGCCTGACCTGACCGGCATGAAAGAGCCGGTGCTCGTTTCCGGGACGGATGGCGTTGGCACCAAGCTAAAGCTCGCCTTTATGATGGACAAGCACGACACCGTGGGCATCGACTGTGTGGCCATGTGCGCAAACGATGTGGCCTGTGCGGGTGCGAAGCCGCTGTTTTTCCTGGATTATGTGGCCGTGGGCAAAAATGTGCCTGAGCGCGTGGCGCAGATCGTTGCGGGCGTGGCCGAGGGCTGTGTGCAGGCGGGTTGCGCATTGATCGGGGGCGAAACAGCGGAGATGCCGGGCTTTTATCCCAAGGAGGAATATGATCTGGCCGGCTTCTGCGTCGGTATGGCGGATAAAGCAAAGCTCATTGACGGCGCACAGATGAAGGCCGGCGATGCGCTCATTGGCGTTTCTTCTTCCGGCGTGCATTCCAACGGCTTTTCGCTTGTGCGCAAGGTGTTCAATATCACACCGGAGCGGCTGAATCTCTATATGTATGAATTCGGCAAAACGCTGGGCGAGGAGCTGCTGACTCCCACGCGCATCTATGTAAAGAGTCTGCTTGCCCTGATGGAGCAGGTGGAGGTCCATGGCGTTTCCCACATTACGGGAGGCGGCTTCTACGAAAATATTCCGCGGATGTTGCCGGATTATCTGCGCGCGGCGATTGAAAAAGCCAAGGTGCCGGTGCGCCCCATCTTCAAAGTGATTCAGAGCGAGGGGATCTCGGAACACGATATGTATAACACCTTTAACATGGGGGTCGGCTTATGTGTCGCAGTCGCGGCGGATCAGGCCGATGAAGCCGTCCGCATCCTCAAGGAGAACGGCGAGGAAGCCTGCATCTTAGGTGAAGTACGCGAGGGCGAGAAGGGGATTGACCTATGCTGAAGATCGCGGTGCTCGTCTCCGGCGGCGGCACAAATTTACAGGCGCTGCTCGATGCAAAAGCGCGCGGGGAGATCCCACACGGCGAATTTGTGCGCGTGATCGCCAGCCGGCCGGATGCCTACGCGCTCACCCGTGCGGCGAACGCGGGTATCGGCGGCGAGGTGATCTCCCGCAAAAGCTTTGCTACGCTGGAGGAATACGACGCGGCCATTTTAAACGCGCTGCGGGCTTGTGGGGCGCAGATCGTTGTGCTGGCGGGCTTTTTATCGATTCTTGGCCCTACGGTGATCGAAGCGTACCGCGACCGCATCATCAATATCCACCCCGCGTTGATCCCGTCCTTTTGCGGCAAGGGCTATTATGGCCTGCGTGTGCACGAGGCAGCGCTGGCACGCGGTGTAAAGGTGACGGGCGCGACTGTGCATCTCGTCAATGAAATTCCGGACGGCGGGCCGATCCTAAGCCAGAAAGCGGTTCTGGTCGAGGCGGGAGACACGCCTGAAACTCTGCAACGCCGTGTGATGGAGCAGGCGGAATGGCTCCTTTTGCCGCGCGCGGTGGAGGAGCAGTGCGCCCTGTGGGAAGATAGATTTCAGAATCCAGATTTCAGACTTTAGACGATCTAGAATAGAGAGAAAGAGGGAAAAGTTTTGTGCTTTCCGGTCAAAAAGGCAAACCGGACTTTGGCCCGGCCCTTTTGAAGAAAGGCCATGACGAACGCGCATAAAACTTCCGCCTCGCAAAGAAAGGATAGTCATAACAATGCAGATTCAAGATTTGAGAGCGGTTTTGCGCGATAATACCTACCCGGGCCGCGGTATTGTGCTCGGGAAAAGCGCAGATGGGCAAAAAGCGGTGATCGCCTATTTTATCATGGGCCGCAGTGAAAACAGCCGTAACCGGATTTTTGTGGAAGAGGATGGCGGGCTGCGCACCCAGGCGTTTGACCCGGCAAAGCTCAAAGATCCGAGCCTTGTGATCTATTGGCCTGTGCGCAAGTTTGGTGCGGCCACAATCGTTACCAACGGCGATCAGACCGATACGATTTATGAATTCCTTGCAGCGGAGAAGACCTTTGAGGAGGCGCTGCGGATGCGCACCTTCGAGCCGGATCCGCCCATTCTGACCCCGCGTATTTCCGGCCTGGTGCACAAGGATGGCAGCTACCGTCTTTCCATTCTCAAAAGCGCAAATGGCAATGCGGAATCCACCCAGCGCTTTTTCTATGAATACCCCCAGCCGGTGGCGGGCGAGGGCCACTTCATCCACACCTATCTTGGCGATGGAAACCCGGTGCCCTCCTTTGAAGGCGAGCCGGAGCTGGTGCGGATCGAAGGCGATATCGATTCCTTTACCAGCCTCATGTGGGAAAATCTCAATGAAGCGAACAAGGTTTCTCTCTTCGTGCGTTTTATCGACCTTGCCGACGGCTCGGAGGAAACCCGCGTTGTCAATAAGAACAACTGACGGTGGGCGCCGATTGCAATTGAAAATCTTCGAAGTGTGAAAGGGTGGTTATCATCATGGCAAATGAGCTGATGCTCAAATACGGCTGCAACCCCAATCAGAAGCCGTCCCGCATTTTTATGAAGGAGGGCGGCGAATTGCCGATTACCGTTTTGAATGGCAAGCCCGGCTTCATCAATTTCCTTGATGCGTTCAATAGCTGGCAGCTGGTTTGTGAGCTGAAAGCGGCGACAGGCCTGCCCAGTGCGGCCTCCTTCAAGCATGTCAGCCCGGCGGGCGCGGCGGTCGGCCTGCCGCTGAGCGATACGCTGAAAAAAATCTACTTTGTAGATGATCTGGAGCTTTCACCGCTCGCTAATGCCTATGCGCGTGCGCGCGGCGCGGATCGTATGTCCTCCTACGGCGACTGGATTGCTCTCTCCGAGCCCTGCGATGTGCCCACGGCAAAGCTCATTGCCCGCGAGGTATCCGATGGCGTGATTGCCCCCGGCTATGAGCCGGAAGCGCTCCAGGTGCTCAAGGGGAAGCGCAAGGGGAACTACAACATCGTGCAGATCGACCCGGCCTATCGCCCTGCGCCTGTGGAACACAAGGATGTGTTTGGCGTCACCTTCGAGCAAGGGCGCAACGAGCTGAAAATTGACGAGTCGCTTCTGGAAAATGTCGTCACGGAGAATCAAACGCTTCCCGCGGAAGCGAAGCGCGATTTGCTGATCTCCCTGATTACGCTGAAATATACGCAGTCGAATTCCGTCTGCTACGCAAAGGATGGCCAGGCCATCGGCGTGGGAGCGGGCCAGCAGTCCCGCGTGCATTGCACGAGGCTTGCCGGCAATAAGGCAGATAACTGGTATCTACGCCAGCACCCGAAGGTGCTCGCGCTTCCCTTTGTGGAAAACATCCGCCGCCCGGACCGCGATAACACGATTGACGTTTATATTTCCGACGATTATATGGACGTTTTAGCGGATGGCGTATGGGAGCAGTTCTTCACTGTGAAACCGGAGCCTCTCACCCGCGAGGAGCGGCAGGCGTGGCTGAAAACGCTCGATGGCGTTTCTCTTGGCTCGGATGCGTTCTTCCCGTTTGGCGACAATATTGAGCGCGCGCACCGCAGCGGTGTGCAGTATATCGCCCAGCCGGGCGGCTCTATTCGAGATGATCACGTGATCGACACCTGCAACCGCTTTCAAATGGCGATGGCATTCACGGGCATCCGCCTGTTCCACCATTAAAAGCGTGCTCCAGCTGTCGGGCGGTATGCCTGGCAGCTGGAGCTTTGTGGGCTGATAAGAGGAGGAGCAGCATGCTGCTTATGACTTCCAATGGCTTAACTTCACGGCGGCTGCGCAAAGCGGCAAAGAAGGCGCTTCCCGCCGGTGCGAAGCGGGCGGCGTTGGTCACCATCGCGTCAGTCGGCTTTAAAGAGAAGGATTATCACGTGCCATGGCTTCGCAGTGAACTGGAAAGGCTGGGCCTTTCCGTTGATTTTTTTGATTTTGACCAGCAGCCGGCCAGCCGGCTTTTTGCCTATCAGGTGGTTGAATGCATCGGCGGAAATCCTTTTTATCTGGTGCGCCGGCTGCGGGAAGCGCACTGCGAACCATATTTGCAGGGGTTAAAATCAAGCGGGTTGCTCATCGGTGTGGGCGCGGGCAGCCTTGCCATTCAGGAATCTCTGGAATTGGTGGATCACTTTAGCCCGGAGCTCCGGCCGCAGGCTGGCGGAGGGGATTTCACAGGCATGGGGATCACCCGAGTGGAGATATTGCCACACTATCATAAATATCTGCCGCGTTTTGAGCGCTTTGAGGAGCGGACGGCGGCCTATGAGCAGGCATCCGGTCGCTGTGTGATCCGGCTTGACGATGGTCATGGAGTTTTGGCGGACGAAACAGAGCAGATTGAAATCCTATAGGGATGGAGGAAACAGGATGAAAATTCTTATGATCGGCAGTGGTGGGCGCGAGCATGCGCTGATCCGCAAGCTGATGGAAAGCCCGCGTGTGGAGCAGATTTACTGCGCGCCCGGCAACGGCGGTATTTCGCGCGATGCGCAGTGCGTCACAATTTCCGCAATGGATATCGAAGGCGTCGTTGCCTTCAGCAAAGAGCATCAAATAGATCTCGTCTTTGTCGCGCCGGACGACCCGTTGGCGGCAGGCATGGTGGATGCGTTGGAGGCGGCAGGCGTCCGCGCATTCGGCCCCTCCAGGCTGGCGGCAGAGATTGAAAGCAGCAAGGTTTTCTCTAAAAACCTGATGAAAAAATATGGCATCCCTACCGCGCGTTATGAAGTGTTTGATGCGCCGGAAAAGGCGCTTGCCTATCTTTTGGAGCGGAATACCTGGCCCGCTGTCATCAAGGCGGATGGCCTTGCGCTGGGCAAGGGCGTTGTGATCGCACAGGATGAGGCAGAGGCAAAGGATGCGCTGCATGCAATGATGGAGGATAAAATTTTTGGCGATTCCGGCAGCCGCGTTGTCGTTGAGGAATTTCTGACCGGCCCGGAGGTGTCTGTGCTGGCCTTTACAGATGGTGAAACGGTGAAGCCTATGGTATCCTCCATGGATCACAAACGCGCTTACGATGGCGATAAAGGCCCCAATACAGGCGGGATGGGCACCATTAGCCCGAACCCCTATTACACGCCGGAAATCGCCGCGCGCTGCATGGAGGAGATTTTTCTGCCGACCATTCGGGCAATGCGGCAGGAGGGGAGGCCTTTCAAGGGCTGCTTGTATTTCGGCCTGATGCTTACGCCAGCTGGGCCGAAGGTCATCGAATACAACGCCCGCTTTGGGGACCCGGAAACGCAGGTCGTCCTGCCACGGCTGAAAACGCCGCTGATTGATATCGTGGAAGCGGTGGTGGACGGCAGGCTCGCACAGCAGGAGATCACATGGGAAGAAAACGCCTGTGCCTGCGTTGTTATGGCCTCTGGCGGATATCCAAAAGCCTACCCGAAGGGGATCGCGATCAAGGGCCTGGATGAGAGCGGCCAGATCCCCGGCGCGACCGTCTATCATGCGGGGACAGCCCTGAAGGACGGCCAATTCGTCACGGCGGGCGGCCGTGTGCTCGGAGTGACAGCCTGTGGCGCTACGCTTCAGGAAGCGCTCCAAAAGGCCTATGATGGTGTGCATCGCATCTGTTTTGAGGGCGCGCATTTCCGCTCGGATATCGGACACAAATAATTCATAAATTGTTTACAGAATGCAACAGCATTTTTATTGTTTTTTCGGTAAGCTGAGAAGTAGTATTCTGCGGAGATATACGACATCGTGTATGAAAACGAAACGAAAGCTTCCGCGGCTGCCTCCAGTATTTGAAAGCGGTGAGAGAGTTGGAAAAATTTAAGGCACTTTCTAAGGGGAAGAAGACGGCCGTGATCGTCGGCGCAATTGCGATTGTGCTGGTGGTTGCGTTGATCGTCTATTTCCTAGTTCGGCCCGAGCCGGGCACGCCCGTAACGCTTGTCAGCGTTCAGAAGGGCGATATCCAGCAGGAGCTGATTGCCACAGGGACGATCGAATCCGACAACCAAACGGATTTTTCCCTGCTGGAGGGGACAAAGGTTCTCACAGTAAATGTAAAAGTCGGAGATCATGTGAAGAAGGGCGACGTGCTCGCCACCTTCGATGCGTCTTCTCTATCCGGCAAGCTTAGCGAGCGGCGCACGGCTTATAATGAAGCGCTCAAAACCTACAATCATTCCCTAACGGCGGCGAGCGAAGCGAAGGCGAAGCTTCCACAGGTCAACAAGGAGATTAAGGAGCTTGAGGCGAAGGTCGAGAAGCTCACAAAGGAGGCCGAATCGCAGAAGGCGCAGTCGCCCACCTCTACGCAAAAGGAAACGACCGAGGCCACAACCACACCGAACACGCTGCAAGGCCAGATTCAGGCCATTGTTGACAAGCTGCTCGGGGCCAACGGAACGACCTCCCAGATTCAGAAGCTGATGGAACAGCTGAATCAGATGGCGAGCGGCGGGTTTGACCTTTCCGCCATGGCCGGCTCCTCCTCGGCGGAGCTCATTCAGGCGCAGATGGATCTTGCCCAGCTTAAAATTCAGAAAACCACGCTGGAAGCTCAGCAGAACAACACCCTTTCCAGCACCTATAAGCTAGTGGTCGATGCAAGCAAAAAATCGCTCGATGAAATGGAGGATATGGTCGCTTCGCTGAGGAGCGGTTGGATCGCACAGGATGACGGTGTGGTCACAGCGGTCAACATCAAAGCGGGTGAAACCTATCAGGGCGGGGGTGCGTCCTCCTCCTCCAATTCCTTTGACATCTCTTCCATCCTACAGGCAGTATCCGGCGGCACGGATCTCAATAGCCTGATGAACACGCTCACCTCTCTTGGTTCCGGCGGTAATGTCGGCATGACAGTGGAGAATTATGGGCAGTTTTATGTATCCTTCTCCCTTGATAAATATGATGTGCTCAAGGTGAAAACCGGTATGCCCGCCGTGATTACTACAGCAAGCGGCGAGCTTGAGGGCGTGGTTTCTTTCATTAGCCCGGTTGCATCCTCCGGCGGAGGGTTGGATCTCAGTTCTCTTGCAGGTTCTTTAACCGGTGCAGGCACCTCCAGCAGCATCCCGGCAAAAGTGAAGATCAATAACCCGGATGCCAGCGTCATCATCGGCGTGGATGTGGATGTTTCCATCCAGACGGATGAAGCAAAGGGGGCAACGCTGATTCCGCTGGAATCTCTGCTGGTGGAGGAAGGCAAAAAATATGTGTTCGTCTATCATGAAGCGGAGGAAACGGTAACGAAAAAAGAGGTCGAAACCGGCCTTGTCTCCGATACGATGTATCAGATTACGTCCGGTGTTTCCGCTGGGGAGCAAATTGTCAAGAACCCCTCCAAAACCTTGGCAGATGGTGCACGCGTGACGATTCAAGAAGAGGGTGAGAACGTCTCCTCCTCCCAGAAAAATTGATGCGGAGGCGGTAGGTTTTGAATATTCGGGAAAATATCCGTATAGCTATTTTCAGCATCCGCACCAACCTGCTGCGCTCCTTGCTCACGATGCTCGGCATTATCATTGGTGTTGCGTCCGTGATCGCAATCATCACGGTCGGCAATGGTGGGCGAGATTATATTGTGGGCATGATTCAGGATATGGGCCAGAGCGCAATCACGATTCAAGTCAATCAAAAAAACACGTCGTCCAGCGATTATATCACGGATGATGACCTTAAAGCTATGAAGGGGCAGGATAGTATCGACTATGTTTCCCCTTTCCTGCTTGGGATGGGCACGTTTAAGGCGAACAGCGAGAGCGGCATGTGCTTCCCGGTAGGGTGCGCGCCAGATATGGAGCAGATTTCAAAGCTTTCCGCAAGCTATGGGCGCATGTTCACTGAAGAGGAGTACGAGGCGGCGCGCAACGTATGTATCATCGATGGTATGAATGCAAAGGGCCTGTTCGGCTATGAGAATGTCGTTGGCGAATATATTGAAGTTACCGTCGGCGATAAAACCGCAAGGCTTCGCATCATCGGTGTGATGGACGTTTCCGCCATGATGGGCGGCATGGATAACGAGGCAATGATGGAGCAGATGTCTCAGATGACCAACACCATGGGCAATATGTGCTATGTGATTGCGCCCGCTCCGGTGGTTGCAAACCTCATGGGCTCCAGCGGCCGCTACAATATGGTTTATCTTTCCGCGAAGGATGAAAATCAGCTTGACGCCGCGGGGAATGCGGCCAAAAATATCCTTCAGGCGCGGCATAACAACTTTGACCGGGAGGCCTATACGGTCACGAATATGGCTACCTATATTGAACTGCTGGATAAGGTGATTAATGTATTTACGACATTTATCGCAGCGGTGAGTGCGATTTCGCTGGTCGTCGGCGGCATCGGCGTGATGAATATCATGTATGTTTCCGTTAGCGAACGAACGCGGGAGATCGGCATCCGCAAGGCGCTTGGTGCACGAACACGGACGATCCTATTCCAGTTTCTGACTGAATCAGTGATTCTTTGCCTGATAGGCGGAATCATTGGAATGATTCTTGGCATATCAGGGGCTGGGGTTGTTTCCTATATCATGGACATCCCGATGAGCGTAAAATTTAGCACAATTTTGATTTCAGTTGGGTTTTCCAGCGCAATCGGTATTTTCTTCGGCATTTATCCCGCGCGGAAAGCGGCGAAGATGCCGCCGATTGAAGCCTTGCGCAGGGATTGAGTCGAAAGGCGTTTCCCATTTATTGAGCGGAATAAAAAAGAAGGGGATGGCGCAAAGCATTTTGCGCCATCCCTTTAAACACGCGGCAAACAACATCGCCGTTCTCCATAGGCGGGAGAGCGGCGATATTTGTATTTTTACATTTTTATAAAAATTACTTTTTTGCTTTTTTGTCGGCCGCTGTTTTAGGCAACGCTTTGGTTGTTGTTTTGGCTGCGGCCGCGGGCTTGGCAGCCTTCGGCTTCGCGGGGGACGCCGCTTTTTCTGTTGCCACAGTTGCCGCTTTTTCCGTTACTGTCTTTGTTTTGGCTGTCGCTTCTTTTTTGGGCGCGCGTGGTTTTCTCGCAGGTTTCGGCGCGGCGAGAGCGTTCAGCATCCATTTTTGGTTCTCTCCGTCGAGATCCTCCCAAATTTGAAGGCGGGCGTCATCCTGCATGGAGATATCAACAATATCCATGCATTTGCCGGATACAGCGGATTTGATTTTGTAGCTGCCATCCTGTGTCTGCTCCAGCACCCAGCTCTGCGTAGGGGCGGAGATATCCTCTTTCCATTGATGCAGTTGAGCGCCGTCGTTTTCGCCTGCCAGCATGATATCCAGCGCTTTGCCGGTCGTTTTAGAGATCAAGCGGTATGCGCCGGTATCTGCCGCAACCAGTTTCCACTGTTGGCGATCCTCCTCTGTTGGCGCAAACATACGCACCTCTGACTCTCCGCATGCCGTAACAGCTTTGCCGCTGAGCTTGGAGGTGATTGTATAAAAGGCGGCACAGTCGAACGGACTCTTTTTTGTCGTTTTACCTGCCATGTAAAACACTCCTTTTCATCAATTTAAGGCGGCTATCTTTTCCTTTCCAATATGGAAAAAGCCATTCAACACAAGGCTGAACAGCTTTTATTATAGCAGATTTCATTCAAATGTCAAATAATCCCACTATCATACAATTATTTGTGGTGAGAAATAAAAAATACATGGAAACCGCACAAAAATGCCCGTTCTAAACCGCACAAAGCGATTCCTCAAGGGTTCACCACATGAATCGGCGCACCAGCGCAAAAGGCCCTGAGATTATCCTCACAGATGCGCAGCAGGCGGCCGCGCGTTTCGTACCCGGCCCAGGCAATGTGCGGAGTAATCAGGCAGTTTTTTGCAGTGAGCAGTGGATTATCCGCCGTAGGGGGTTCCGTAGAAAGTACGTCCACGCCAGCGCCCGCCAGCGCGCCTTTCTCGAGCGCCTGCGCCAGAGCTGCTTCGTCGATCACAGGGCCGCGCGAGGTGTTGATCAGATAGGCGGAAGGTTTCATTTTTTGCAGGAATTCCTGGTTCACGATGTGGTCTGTCTGCGGGGTCAACGGGCAGTGGAGCGTGACAAAGTCCGATTCTGCGAGCAACTGATCCATCGTGGCCCAAGCAAAACACCCCTTTATCTGTGTATTTTTGGGATGCGGTGTGCAGGCGAGCACGCGCATGCCAAAGGCCGCGGCAAGTTCCGCCACCCTTTGGCCGATTCTGCCGAAGCCGACGATGCCGAGCGTTTTCCCCGCAAGCTCTGTCAAATTGGTCCTCCAAAAGCAAAAGTCCGGGCAATTTGTCCATTCCCCTGCATGGACGGCCCGATTATGGGCGGCTACGCGGTTGCTGAACGCCAGGATAAACGCGAATACGAGCTGCGCTACCGCATCAGTGCTGTAGGCCGGAATATTGGATACCGGGATGCCGCGCTCCTTGGCATAGCCGCAGTCGATCACATTGTAGCCGGTGGAGAGCAACTCAATAAACCGGCAATTTGGAAGCTGCTCTAAAATCTCCCGGTCAAGCACAACCTTATTGGTCACGACAATCTCCGCATCTTTTGCCCGCTCTACTGTCAAGGTGCGAGGCGTACGGTCATAAACGGTATATTCTCCAAATTGATTTAAAAAGCTCCAATCCAAATCCCCAGGATTGGTCGTATAGCCATCTAATACAACAATATTCAAAAAAACGCCTCCTGATTTGTTTGTAAGGCGGATTGCCCGCGCTATTTGTTGCTTTTTTGCTTCTTCTCAGCCGAAGGGCTGAATATACTCCCTATGGGGAGGTGATGCGCCGTATGAATTGTAGAATTACGGATTTACGGGCAAAAGAGGTGATCTGTGTTAAGGACGGCAGCCGCTTGGGCAACGTCTGCGATGTGGAGATTGATACTTGCACAGGGCAGTTGTGTGCAATTATTGTATTTGGCCGCGCGCGCTGGTGCGGCATTGGCGGGCGGGATAATGATATCTGTATCCCATGGAAGGATATTCAGGTGATCGGAGAGGAGACGATCCTTGTCTGCTTCGAGCGCCCTGCGCCGGAACCCCGCAGGAGAAAAAAAGGCTATTTTGACGGCCTTTTTGACTAGATGACCGTTCTGTTTCCGAAAAAGCTGGTTGTATGCGCCGGATCAGGCGTTTTCAACCGGCCTTTTTTTCTCTCCTTCCAGTTGATAGCGCGCGCACACTTCCTGCATATTTCCGCAGCTCAAGCGTCCTTCCGGGCACTTCCCGGTCACAAAGCAGCTTGGGCCGAAAAAGCGAAAGAGCTCCGGCTCCTTTTCCCGCAGCAGGCGGAGCATCTCGTCCGCATAAATGTGAATTTCCCACTGGGCGCGGCTACAGGTGCGAAGGCGTAAAAAGAGGAGCAACTCGCGTGCGTTCATGGTGGTCACCACGTCGAGTGTGTTGCCGCTAAGCAGGAAATAAACGAGCGTTTCTTCCGCAACGCCTTCTCCGCGCAGCCTTTGATACAGGGCTGCGTTCCGATGGAAGGCGGCCTCATAGCGCGCAAGACATTCTGTTTGCTTGCGGATGGAGGGAGGAATGATCTTATGGGTGCGATCCGCCTGCGCTAGTGGCGGTATCATCACGGACTGCATACGATGGCGCACGATATGCGTAATACAGGGCAGGGATACGCCGTTGAGCCGAAACGTGAAGCTGATGTTTTCAAGCGCGCGCGGGCGTGAGCCGGCGATTACCCTGCGGAGGATCTCCGCACGGATTTTTGCATCGGAAAGCACCTTGTTCACCTCATCGCTGGGGAGCTGTGTGCTCTCAATCAGCGCTGTGCGGGCAACACATTCTGCAGCGTCCGGCGTGGAGGCAAGCAGCTCGGCAAATTGGTAGCCATGCGGCAAAACCCGGGCTCCTTCCGGCAGGCCGGGAAGATCCGAGAGATCCAGCGTATCGGCCGCCGGCGCTTGCTCTGCCTCGAATGCCGCAAATATCCCGGGCGCCATGGCACGGGCCTGCTCCAGCAGCTGGCGTCCGAGCAGCACAAGCTCCGGGAAGCGGCTCCCGCGCCCCAAAAGCATGGCATGCAATACGTGCAACAGTTCGCGGCCATTGAGTGTGCAATAAAAATTGCTGCAAAAGCAATAGGGGAGCACAAACCGTGCATCTTCTTTTGGAACGTCATGCTCAATCAGATATTGATAATCGGCAAACAGAGCTTCCATGTGCGTTGCATATGTTTGGGTAAGCGCTTCATCCAGTCCCTCCGGCATATAATATCCGGCCGAGCTGAAATCGACATAACGCCGTGATTTCACCGTGAAGGAGGCGAGCCTGAATTCAATCATGAATTGCTCTACCATAACGGATACGTTTTGGAATGCCAGGTGGAAACAGGCGTGCTCTACCACAGAATTGTGGCCGGAACGGGTCACTTTTTGAATCAGGCGGCTGTTCTTTTCCGCATCCTGTGAGTGGTTCCATATTTCGATTGCATCACCGGGCTGGGTAGAGATGCGCCCGCCGGCTGCGCATAGCTTTTCTCCATCCCTCGTCATGCTGAGGATTACGGCTTGCGGCTGCTTGTTCTCCATAAAAAGACATCCTCCTGTGAAGTGTGAATCTCATTTATTTTATCATACAGGCAAAGCCTCTCCCTGCGAAAAATGGCGTTGCCGCTCTGCGGCATGCATTTTTCCAATGCTTCCAAGTTTCAAAGCTGGAAACTTTGCGACCCGTTTGAAGCTATTTTATCATACTTTGATGATACGCGCAATTGAAGAAATGCTTCGCGGATATTGTCAAACCGGATACAAATGGTATAATAGCATCGAACGGATTGGAAAGCTTTAAAGCTCGAAGATCGGCTGCATGGCATAATAACCTCACGGATCTCCAAAGTATCAAAGCTGTCAAGAGCTTCCGAGAGCATTGAAGCATTGGAACAATGCCTTCCGCAGAGCGGCAATGCCATTTTTCGCAGAGGTTAGCCGGTATAATAGATTGAAAATAAAAGCATACTGAGAGAGGAGAATCCCATCATGATTAAACGTGCTTCTGAAATGCCCCGCACCGTTAAGCCGCAGATGCGTGGAGGAGACGGGCAGGCAGTTGTGACCAACCTTCTGGACGCGGGCGAATATCAGGGCAAATCCCGTATGATTGCAACGATTACATTGGAGCCGGGCTGCTCGATTGGTGAGCATGTGCATGAAAAGGAAGAAGAGGTTTTCTATATCATCCAAGGCACTGCGACCTATGATGACAACGGCACAGAAACAGTGTTACATCCGGGCGACGCTTGCATTTGCCTGGGCGGTCAAAAGCACTCGATTGCCAACCGGACAGCGGATGAAACGCTTGTTTTGCATGCGGTGATTTTAACCTATTAACAGCATTATGAGACTGGGAATTGAATTCTGAGGCGAAATTTGGTATAATTATTTTCATGCTTGTTCACTCTTCTTCTGGTGCAGGAGGATTCAGGCTATCTCATTTTTGGTTTCCTTTAAGGATGTATGATGTGAAAAATTTTGAAGGATGATGGCATGTCAGGTAAACTATTGGTGGTAGAGGGGCTGGATGGCTGCGGCAAAACAACGCAGGTAGCGCTGCTGCGAGCCGCGCTGGAACGGGCAGGGGTTCCCCTGCGGCAGATTAAGCTGCCCGATTATGGCGACCCTTCGAGCACTTTGGTGAAAATGTATCTCAACAAGTCGTTTGGGAGCGATCCGGGGGATGTGAATGCCTATGCGGCGTCCGCATTCTATGCGGTGGATCGCTTTGCAAGCTTCCAGCGCCATTGGAAAGCGGAGTATGAGGCAGGCAAGCTGATTCTTGCGGATCGCTATACTACCTCTAATGCGCTTTATCAAATGGTCAAGCTGCCACGGGAGCAGTGGGATGATTATCTCGCCTGGCTGCGGGATTTTGAATATGGAAAGCTCGAAATCCCTGCCCCTGATTTGGTCATTTATCTGGACATGCCTGTGGAAGTGTCGCAGCGGCTTTTATCGAATCGTTATGCGGGCGATGAGCAGAAGAAAGATATGCATGAGGGAAATATTCGCTATTTACAGGCCTGCCGGGAAGCGGCGCTGTATGCGTGCGAAAAGCTGCATTTTTGCAGGGTTGACTGTGCTAGCGCGGGCGAGCCTTTGGCGGAGGCGGAAGTGGCAGAGCAAATTTTTTCTTGGGTAGAAAAGGAGATGCTATCATGCTGACATTCCAGTCGCCCCGTTTGGAGGATAAAAATTGGGTGAGAGAGCTGTTTTCTTACGCCCAATTCCAAGGCTGTGAATATACCTTTGGCAATCTTTATATCTGGAATCCGGTTTACAGCAGTAAAATCCTGCGCTTTGAGGATTTTTTTGTTTCAAAAAGCATTGGGCCTAAGCCCTCCTATGTGTTCCCGGCTGGCCGCGGGGATCTTTTGAAGGTGATACGGGCCATGCTGGAGGATGCGCATGAAAACGGGCATCCCTTTCGTCTGCACGGCGTAACAAAGGCAAATCAGGCGGCACTGGAGGAGATCATGCCGGGTGCGTTTACCTATCAGCCGTACCGCGATGGGTTTGATTATATTTACAATACGCAGGATTTAATAGCCCTTTCCGGGCGGAAATATCATGGCAAGCGCAACCATATTGCTTCTTTCCAAAAAACGTATCATTGGCACTATGAGCCGATTACCACGGCAAATATTGAGGATTGTATGCGCATGAACGCCGAGTGGGAGCGGGAGAACCTGAGCCGGAACCCAGAGGGAATCAGCGAAGAGCTTGCTGCGGTTGACCGGGCGTTTGACCACTATTTTGAGTTGGGTTTTACCGGCGGATTAATCCGCGTAGATGGCCGGGTTGTCGCCTATACGTTGGGCGAGCAGTTAACTGAAAACACCTTTTGTACCCATATTGAAAAGGCGTTTGCCGATGTGCGCGGCGCGTATCCGATCATCAACAGGGAGTTTGCATCACATGCGCTGAGCGGCTATGCCTTTGTCAACCGGGAGGAAGATATGGGCGAGGAGGGCCTGCGCAAAGCAAAGCTCTCCTATTATCCCGCAATTCTGCTGGAGAAGCAGGAGGCGGTTTATCGGGAGGACCTATGATCCGCCGTGCGCGGCGGGAAGATATCCCGCTGTTGATGGAACTATGGCAGGCGTCTTTTGGCGATTGCATGGAGTATATCTCCTTTTTCTTTAAAAATCGGTTTTCTCCCGAGAAAACGTTTCTTTATGAGGAATCGGGCCGCCCAGTGGCTATGCTTTTTTTGCTGGATGCGGCGGTTCAATGCAGGGGCGAGCCATATACCGCCCGATATCTTTATGCCGCCTGCACGGCGCAGGCGCAGCGTGGGCGTGGGCTGATGCGCAGCCTGATTGATTTTGCAGCTTTGACCGCGGCAGAGGAAGGGGCGGACTGCATCGCCCTTGTACCGGCGTCGCCAGGCTTATTTCACTATTATGCGGCGTGCGGGTTTTATGATGCTTTCTATTGCAAAACGGTGCATTTTTCCCGGAAGGAAGCGGAGAAAACCGCCTTTGGAGCCATCGGGCCTGCCCATGCGCTCACAGCGGCCGAAATGGCCGAAATCCGCAGCAGCGTGCTGCATGGCTGGGATCATCTCGTATGGGATGAGGCTGCCGTGCATTATGCGCTGAATGAGCATTTTGCCACCGGCGGATGTGCGCTGTGTATCCAAACGGCGGAGGGGGAGAAGGGCTACTGCCTGTATCAGCAGCAGGAGGAAAGCTGTTTTGCGCAGGAATTTATAGCGTCCGAGCGGGCGGCGCTGCCTTTGTTGTCCGCGTTGGTTCGAGCGTCTGGTGCACGGCGCTATTCCCTGCGCCTTCCCATAGGGATGTGTTCGGCTCTCAGCCAGGCGGACACTGCCGCTTTTGGGATGCTGCGTCCCCTTTCCCCAAGGGCGGAGCAGTTGCCGTTGATGCTGAGAGGCGCCTATTTGGGGCTTTCACTTGGATAATAGATGGAGGAATTTTGATATGATTTATGTGTTCTTTGCAAACGGCTTTGAAGAGGTTGAGGCGGTTGCCACGGTGGATATGCTCCGCCGCGCCGAGCTGGAGGTCTGTACGGTTGGAGTCGGTGGGGTCAAAGTAGCGGGTGCGCATGGGATTGTTATGGATTGTGATCTGGCGGATACGCAGGCTCATGCAGATGAAGCACTTGAGGCGGTCGTTCTCCCTGGCGGGATGCCCGGCACGCTGAATCTTGAAAAATCGCAGGTCGTGCAGCAGTTTATCGACTATGCTGTTGCGCATGGCAAGCTGGTTGCCGCAATCTGCGCCGCCCCTTCGATCCTCGGCCATAAGGGGCTGCTGGAGGGGAAAGAGGCCACCTGCTTCCCTGGCATGGAGCAGGAGCTTTATGGCGCGAAACTCAGCGACCGTTTTGTTTGCAGGGATGGGCAGTTTATCACCGGGCGCGGCGCGGGCGTAGCCATTGATTTCGGCCTGGCAATTGCAGCGGAGTTTGCTGGCCAGGCAAAGGCGGATGCGATCCGTGCATCCCTCCAATGCCGATGAGGCAGGATATCAGGCCGATTAAGGCGGAGCTGCGCAACCGTTTTAAAGCGCTGCGGGCAGGCCTTTCTCCGGCGGAAAAGGATGAAATGGATCTGAAGATTCTGAACCGTGTGATGAATCTTTGGCAATACCGCGATTCTCAAACGATCCTGACTTATGTGTCAACGGCGATTGAGGTGGATACCCGCCGCCTGATTGAAAAATCTCTTCAAACAGGGAAGCAGGTTGCAGTGCCGCGCTGCGTGCCCGGCACGCGGGAGATGGAATTTTATAGGATTTGCTCTTTGGACGAGCTTTCTCCAGGCACGTTCGGCGTTTTAGAGCCGGATCCTGAAAAAAGCACGTTATTGACAGATTTTTCAAAGGGCTTGTGCATTGTGCCGGCGCTTTCCTTTGATTTTCAGGGCTATCGGCTGGGCTATGGCAAAGGGTATTACGATCGCTTTTTGGCCCGCTTCGGCGGCAGCACCGTTGGCTTGTGCTATGATAGCTGTATGGTCAAAAATTTGCCTGCCGGCCGCTACGATCAGCCCGTCCATTTGATTGTTACGCAGCGGAAAACTCTCCCGGGGGCGGGCGTTGCATGGCGCGGAAGGGGTTAAAAAGCACCTCGGCTGCTTTTGGTAAGCTCCGGGTTTTTAGATAGATTCTTCAATCGCGATGCGAAAGGATTGATCACCGATATGGATCAAAAGAAACAGATGCCTCCTCATAATGAAAATATCTCCTCCGGCTCGAATGCGTTCGAGGACCTTACCAGCCATGAAACGACCGCTGCACCGTCGGCGGGCGAGGAGGCGGATCATTTTTATGAGAGCCAGATTGACCGCACAGAGTTTGTTCAAAATTTTAAGGTTTCCATCGACGAGCGGGAGCCGGTCAACAGCCGGTCAAACCCTTTGTCCAATTTACATAAATCGGTGAAAACCAGGCAGCAGGCTGCCAAAGCTGGGGAGGAGGAGACGGCTGTGAAAAAAAAGAAGAAAAAAATAATCATCTCCAACCCCAAAGCGCTGGCGTTGTGCGTGGTTTTGGTCATCTCGATTGCGAGCTCGCTTTATCTGCTCTCTTGTATCAACGACGTGCTCGCTTTAATGGGGAGCGACACCAAAACAAGCGTCACGATCCCGGAAAACGCTTCCCAAAAAGAGATCCTGCAAATCTTGCAGGAGAATGATTTGATCAATCATCCGCATTTCTGCAATTTTTTTGTCAATACCATTTTTGCGCTGCGCAACCGTGATACGGGCAAGAAAGCGGCGGATGTCAAATACCTCAACGGCATCTATCAGCTGAATAAAAAGATGGGTGTTGAGGGCATGCTCAACGCGATCAAGGACGCCCCCAAAGCAGTGGAAACCAAGAAATTGACCTTCCCCGAGGGGTGGACGGCCGATCAGATCATAGAGCGCCTTGAAAAACATGGAATTTGCGACCGCAAAGCCTTCTTTGAAACGATGCAAACGGTTGATTTCAATGAATATAGCTTTGTGAAAACCATGCCGGATACCAATTTGCGTTTCCGCAAGCTGGAAGGGTATCTGTATCCGGATACGTATGAATTCTATCTGGAAGAGAACGAGGCGCACGCGATCCGGCGTTTCTTAGATAATTTCCAGGAGAAATTTACAAGCAAATATGAGGCGCGCGCCAAAGAATTGGGCATGACGGTGGATGAGATTGTCACCATTGCGTCGATTATCCAGAAAGAGGCCGCGAACAAAGACCAGATGAAGGATATCTCTTCTGTTTTGCACAACAGGCTTGCCGATAAAATGCAGCTTCAGTGCGACAGCACCGGCAATTATGTGGAAAAATATATCAAGCCGAACGTTTCAGAGGGGGAATATCTGGCGTATCGCAGCAACTACCATACGCGCGTGTGCCCCGCTCTGCCGGTCGGGCCGATCTGCAACCCCGGCGCGGATGCAATCGAGGCCGCGTTGAATCCCTCCAACACCAGCTATCTTTATTTTTGCCATGATAAAAATGGCAAGATTTATCTGGCCAAAACGTATGAAAAGCACAACAAGAATGTCGTTGCGGCGATGGGCGTTTCCTGATGGGAATTGAAAGGAACGAAAGGAAACGGAGCCCGGAATTGCTCGCCCCGGCAGGAGATCGTGAACGCCTGGAAGCCGCCGTGCGCTTCGGCGCGGACGCCGTGTATCTCGGGGGCAGCGCTTTTGGGATGCGCGCGGCGCCCGCAAACTTTACCTTTGACGAGCTGCGGTGTGCGGTGGAATACGCGCATGAAAGGGGCGTGCGGGTCTATCTCGCCTGCAATACGCTGCCGCGCAATGCGGAGATCGATGCGCTTCCGGCTTTTTTGACCGCTTGGGCAGAATGCGGCGTGGACGCCTTTATCATCACGGATCTGGGGGTACTGGAGCTTGCCCGGCGCTATGCGCCCCAGGTGGAACTCCATGTTTCCACGCAGGCCGGGATCGTCAACTACGCCGCTGCAAACGCTTTTTATGCACTTGGCGCAAAGCGGATTGTCACCGCGCGGGAAATGTCGCTTGCGGAGATCGGCGAGCTGCGGGCGCGCACGCCGGGGGAGCTTGCAATTGAATGCTTTGTGCATGGCGCAATGTGCGTTTCGTTTTCCGGCAGGTGCCTGCTCTCCAATTACATGACGGGCCGGGATTCCAACCGGGGCGACTGCGCGCAGCCCTGCCGCTGGAAATACCATTTGGTGGAGGAAAAGCGGCCTGGGCAATATTTCCCTGTGGAAGAGGATAAGGATGGCACCTATCTTCTAAACGCGCGCGATCTGTGCATGATTGAGCATATCCCGGAGCTGATCAGCGCCGGTGTTACCAGCTTCAAGATTGAGGGCCGGGCGAAATCCGCCTACTATACAGCGGTTGTCACGAACGCATACCGCTGCGCGATCGATGGCTATCTTCGCGCGCAGGATCAAACAGGATACCGCCCGGAGCCTTGGATTTTAGAGGAGCTCACCCGCGTCAGCCATCGGGAATATTGCACCGGCTTCTATTTTGACAAACCGCAGGCGAATGCCCAAATTTTTTATGACGGCGGCTACCGCCGCGATTGGGAAGTGGCCGCAGTGGCCGGCAACACGGCGGGCGGGCTGCTTCATGCGGTGCAGCGCAACCGCTTTTTCCGGGGGGAAACGCTGAGCGTTCTGGAGGCTGGGAAAGCGCCGTATGCAATTACCGTGCAGGAGCTTTACGATGCGGAGGGCCTCCCCTTGGAGAGCGCTCCGCACCCCATGATGCAGGTGCGGCTCCGCTGTGAGCATCCGATTGCGCCCGGCGCTCTTTTACGCCGGGAAAGAAAAACAGAAGGGCAGGCCGATTGAATGAACAAGGCTTTTTTAGAAGATTTATGTGCCAAAATCCAACTGCCGGAGGAAGACCGTGAGCTCGCTTTTCAGGAAATGGAGCGTCAGCCCAAGCGCATTGAGCGGTTTGCAAGGCGGATGTATCAGCGCAATGATGTGCGCCATTTGCAGGGGCTGCTGAAAATTGACCGCAAAAAAAATGCCCCTATGGTGCTTGCCGTGCTCCTCTGTGCAGCAGAATACACCTTTGCAGCCTACCAAAAGAAGAGAATTCCGGAGCGCTATTATTACGATATGATGGCGGATATCACTCGATGGACGGAAAATGGCAGGGCGGAATTCGGTGTGCCGGGTTTTTCCGAAATCGGCTGGGCACGCAATTATATCACAATGCATCTTTTTCAGCTCGGCCGGCTGCAGTTCCAGTTCTCCAAGGTGAATTTGCGTGGTAAGCTGAGCCGGCAGGAGTTGGAGGAGCTTCCGTTCCCCAATGGCTCCCCAAGCCTTTATATCCATATCCCCAAAGGCGCGCCGCTGGATCGTGAGGCGTGCCTGGATTCGATCCGGCAGGCGAAGGAGTTTTTCCCAAACTATTACCCTGAGTTTTCATTCAAAGGCTTTACAACGCATTCCTGGCTGCTGGATCCAAACTTAAAAACGTTGTTGCCCGCCTCCTCCCGCATCCTGCAATTTCAGGAGCTTTTTGAGATCATACATACGGATAACGACCATTCCCATGCCGCAATCCGTTTTATCTGGTATCGGTCCGGCGGTGATGTGGCGTCGTATCCGGAAGATACAAGCTTGCAGCGTGCCGTGAAGCAATATTTGCTCAATGGCGGGGAGCTGGGAGAGACCTATGGCATGATTCCTTTGGAGAAAGAGTTCTAATTGTATATCGCCGCTTGCAGTGGAATTTATCCGTTTGCAGGCGGCGATTTTTTAAAATCAAGGGAATATTTTTTGTGTTGATATTGCTGCTCATCTTCGTAGTAAAAAAACAAACTGCCCGCGTCCCTTCACTTGAGCAGTTCGTTTAATCAAGGGGACACTCTAGCCGTCTATTATGGCGATGCCCCCTGTTTCTCTATGATGAGAAATGAGTTTTGCAATACCTATCAGAAAACATTGCGGTAGAGCGTTGTGCTTTACCGTTTTTTGTTTAGTAGGTCAATTTTACCCTAACGTTTCTCAGAGTAAGCCTTATACTGAATATATCAAAGGTTCAACTGCCATTTTGTCCGTTATAAATGCAATGAACAGATCGATCAATGTCTCTCAACCCTGTAGGGGCGAACTGCGTTCGCCCGCGTTTTCATCCGTCATCAAGCTTTCATTTGAACGGATTCTCATCGATGTATTGCCATACCTCCTGATAATCCCTTTCATTGCGAATAATTTTGTCGTAGAACGATTTTTGCCAAATGGAATTTCCGATTTGTTTGGTTACGGAACCTTTGAATTGTTTGATGATCCTAGATACGGTGGGTGCGGGGTGTGCCTGCCCCTTCTCATCCGGAAGAATCAAAAGAATGAGGTGGATGTGGTCTGGCATAATGCAATATTGATCAACCATCACATTGCCGTAAATCGTACTTAATTTTTGAATTTCGTTCTTAACGATGGTTCCGGCGCCCGATAATAGAGGCGGTTCATGCGAGTAGGCTTCAGCTCGCTTGCGATCGTAGTCCGCTTCTGCGTTTTGCCATAATAACCGGTTCCGGTCTGCCACACAAATCGTAATAAAATATGCACCGCAGGAGGAATAGTCATAGCCCTCTAAGCGTATTTTTTTTCTTTTTACAAATGCCATTTATATTATCCTCACGGTAATCATGCGGGCGAACGCAGTTCGTCCCTACGGGGTTGAGAGATCTTTTTCTATTTTTGTCAGTGATTTTATTTTGGATCAAATGCTCTATTTTGTCTGCATTCTATCATATGATGCAATACAATCGTCAGAAGATAGCAAAGTCCATTTCATGAATCACTTTTCCCTTGCCGTGTTATATGAAAAAATAATTCACCATTTCTACACCAATATACCACCATTTTTGTTTTTATTCGATTCTTTCTATTAAAATAATCTTGTAGATCAACAGATATGTAAAAATGAGGTGGGGCTATGGAGAGCAAATTATTACGTTATACATTGCGTGTGGATCGATTATATTTTCAGAAATTCCGATATGTTGCGGAGTCAGAGGGCCGGTCGGCAAACAAAGAAATGGAGCAGTTTATTAAAAAACGTGTGAATGAATTTGAGAAGATAAATGGTACGATTGAAATAAAAAAACTTGGCTCATTTCGTTTGGATTAGCCATATATAAATGGATTTTACAACAATTGTATATTTATTTCCATACCCGACGCTCAAAAGCCTGCACAATTATTTTGAGGTGATCCCATGAACTTATATCAGGAAATCCTAGCCGATATCCTATCCCGCGAAGAGATTTGTATCGAATTCCCCAATCTGACGAACCATGCAAGTGAACTTGTCGAAATGAAAAGCTATCAAACTTTGAAGCAGATTAAGGAGATCATAGAGGATGACGAGCTAAAAGATCCGGATTGTTTTCAAAAAATTGAGGAAATCGTGTGTGCCTTGGAACAGATCGGAAGCGGGGGAGGAAACCGCCATGATTTTGGATAATGATGTGGGATGTAATTCCAAATAAAAAGGGGCCGATAAAAATGCTCACACAAAAAATGCAGGAAACCATCACCCGGTTCAAAAAGAACCGCAAAGCCGCCACGCTCACGCAGGAAGAAGCGCTGCAAAAATCCAGAAGCAATCTGTTAAAGCCGCTTGTGGAAACCCTCATCCTCTCCCGCCTTTGCCGGGGCGACAGCTACGGCTATGAGATCGCCCGATCCGTAGAACAGGGGAGCGGCGGCCAATTGAGAATTCCGGAAGGAGCGATGTACCCCACGCTCTACCGGATGATGGAGCGGGGGTACATTACGGAGGATCAGAGGGCTGTCGGGGGGAGGCGGCTGCGCGTTTATTATCAGATTACGCCCGCCGGGCGTGTGCGCCTCAAAGGGCTCATGGATGCTTATGCGGAAATCAATGCGGGCTATGAAAGCTGCCTTGCCGCCATGAGAGAACCGCTCCCCACACAGGCGGAGCATTCTTAACTTCATGAAGTTAGAGCGCAAAGAGGGCGTGGTTTCGGGCGGGCCAAGCCTGCTATGGGGCAAGCGTCAATTAACAAAGGGAGAACAGCGCCGCCATGGCGTTGAAACCCGCTGTTGCTCCGATCCATGCATGCCAAAACAATCCCCCTGAAAAAGCGTTTGCGAGCCATAAATTGTGGCTCGCAAACGCTTTTTTTGTGTATCTTCATAATGAATCGCGCCCTTTTTCTCTTCCCAAAGAGCGGCGTTGTAAGCGGGGCGTTTTTGAGGTATAATAGCTTCAAACATTTTGTTTGAAGCATTGGAAAAATGTCTGTCGGCGCGAAACGCCTCCTGCCGCAGAGCGGCAACGCCATTTTTCGCAGAGATTAGCCTATGTGCGTAAGCTTCCAACATTTTGTTTGAAGCTAGAGCGTTTTTGCACATATGGTAGATAGCCTCACGAACCTCGAGCTTCGGAGAACATGGAATCATACCCGTTCGCACTTGCGCGCTTGTGGATATGTTGCATTAATCTAAAACCGTTTTGAAACATCATCTTTGTTTTCCCGCATATATCTAGAGAAGAGCAACTTTGCAAGCGGGGTGTCAGAGATGAAGAAAAACAGGCTGATTTGGGCGGCTGTCGCCGCGGTTTTGATCTTATTTTGTATTTTTGCAATCATTGTGGAGCGAAAAAACCAGGATGCGCTGCAATCCGTTTCCGCTTCAGGCGTTTCCGGGCATCCCACAATCCTGATCGACGCAGGGCACGGCGGCGTTGACGGCGGCACAGTCGCAAAAGACGGCACAGTGGAAAAGGGGATCAATCTGGAAATTGCGCTGAAGCTGGAAACTATTTTCCGCATGATGGGGTTTGACACGGTCATGACGCGGCGGGAGGATATCTCCATCCATGACGATTCCGCCAAAACGATCCGGCAAAAGAAAATTTCTGATTTGCACAACCGCCTGAAGCTCATCAATGAAACGCCGGACTGCCTGTTTATCAGCATTCATCAAAATTCTTATCCTTACCCGAATAACACAGGCACACAGGTATTCTATTCGCCCAATCACCCGGAGAGCCAGGCGCTTGCGGCGGCTATTCAGCAGTCCGTCATCCACTTGATCCAGCCGCAGAATACCCGCAAGGTAAAAAAATCCGGCACAGAGATCTATTTGCTCTATCAGGCGAAAACGCCTGCCGTTATGGTGGAGTGCGGCTTCATGTCCAACGCGCAGGAAACGGAAAAGCTGCGCACAGAAGCCTATCAGAATGAATTGGCGTTATCAATTTTTTACGGCGTTTTATCCTACCTCAATGGAATCGGCACTGCCGACGCGACGCCGGCCGCCCAATAATCAAATGGTCTGGAAAGGACAGAAGCATCTATGGCACAGAAGTCAAAAAGCGTGTTCGTATGCAGCCAATGCGGCTATGAAAGCCCCAAATGGTATGGCAAATGCCCCGGCTGCGGGGAGTGGAACAGCATGTCCGAGGAAATGCGCGCCCCGGTTTCTGCTTCCGGCCCCAAATCCGCATCGGGCGGGCGGGGCGCGCCTCGCGTGGTGCAGATCAATGAGATTTCCGCCGACGCGGAGCACCGCTACGCAACCGGCTTAAAGGAGCTGGACCGGGTGCTGGGCGGCGGTGTCGTCAAAGGGTCGCTTGTGCTGCTCAGCGGCGATCCCGGCATCGGCAAATCAACGATCCTGCTGCAAATCTGCGGCTTTTTAGGGGAAACGCTGCGCGTGCTCTATGTTTCCGGCGAGGAGTCGGCGCACCAAATCAAGCTGCGGGCCCAGCGCTTGGGCGTGGCAACACCGAATCTCTATATCATGTGTGAAACGGATGTGCAGCTTATTTCAGAATTGATCCAAACGGAAAAGCCGGATCTTGTGATTATCGATTCCATCCAGACCATGAATCACTCCGACGTTGCCTCCTCTTCCGGCAGCGTAACACAGGTCAGGGAATGCACCGGTTTGCTGATGCGCACGGCAAAAAGCGTGGATATCCCGATTATCGTTGTCGGCCATGTGAATAAGGATGGCAATATTGCCGGGCCAAAGGTGTTGGAGCATATTGTAGACGCCGTGCTTTATTTCGAAGGCGATAGGCACCTTTCCTACCGGATTCTGCGCGCAGTCAAAAACCGCTATGGCTCCACCAATGAAATCGGTGTGTTCGAAATGCTGGATAACGGCCTGCGCGAGGTGGAAAACCCCTCTCTGATGCTCCTTTCCGGGCGGCCGCAGAATGCTTCCGGCACCTGTGTCGCCTGCGTGATGGAGGGCTCCCGGCCGATCCTCGCGGAGGTGCAGGGCTTGGTGGCGCCCACCGGCTTTGGAACGCCGCGCCGCATGGCAACAGGCTTCGATTATAACCGGATGTCGATGCTGCTGGCAGTGTTGGAAAAGCGGGCCGGGTATTTCTTCGGCAATATGGACGCCTATGTTAATGTGGTTGGGGGCTTCAAGCTGGACGAGCCTGCGGCGGATTTATCGGTCGCGCTCGCATTGGTATCCAGCTTGAAGGATTGCGTTGTGCAGGAGGATGTATTGGCCTTTGGAGAAATCGGCCTGGCCGGAGAAATCCGCGCTGTGGGCAATACGGAGCAGCGCATCAGCGAAGCGGCTCGTTTGGGCTTTCGCCGTTGTGTAGTGCCGCGGCACAACCTGAAGGGGCTGGCATCAGGCGTTCGGGATAAGATCGAGATTATCGGTGTGCGCACTGTCCGCGAGGCGTTTGAAGCAATGATTGGTTAGCGCAGCCCATCTTTTTGCGCTTTTTCACGCGGTACAAAATAGACGCATCCCTTTTGTACGCTGTTGACTGCTTCCGCCTTGTGCAGCGTGCAGCAGCCCTCTACCTGATAGCGGCATTGCGCATTGCATGGGATCAAATTCATAGCTTTGTTCCTTCTTCCGGCGTGATAGAATGGCCTGTGTAGGATAGTGTAAAAAATTTTTTAGCAAATATACGCTGAGCAGAGAAAAACATTGGTTTCAAAAGGGCTGTTTCACGGCCCGGAAAAGGAAGCGTGGAGAAATGATTCCGGTTTACAGCCCAAATCTTCCAACCGAAAAGGTATCCGCCGCAGTAGTGGGAAGCGTTGATCCGCGTGTGATTCGTTCGCTGGAAGCGCTGGGCGTCTGGACGATTGCCGCAGGCCCTAACCGCAGCCTGCCGGCCGCTTTGTGCCGCCATGCCGATATGCTTGTGCATCCGTTGGGCAATGGGGAGGTGCTCGCGGCACAGGGGGAAGGCCGGCTTTGCAATGCGCTCAGCGGTTTTGGTTTTGCCGTTACTTTTTTGAAAAAGGAGCTTGCCCCGCACTATCCAGGAGATGTGGCGCTGAATGCAGCGCGTATTGGCAGCCGCTTGGTCTGCAATGAGCAGGCCGCTGCGCCGGAATTGCTGGAGGCTGCCCGGCGGATGGGGTTGGAGCTGATTCCCGTTAAGCAGGGGTATGCCAAGTGCAGCTTGTGCATCGTATCGGAAAACGCCGTGATCACAGCGGATGAAGGGCTGGCATACACGCTGTGTCGGGCGGGGCTGGATGTGCTGAAAATTATTCCGGGCTGCATCCGTCTGCCGGGCTATGGTTATGGCTTTATCGGCGGGTGCTGCGGCAAGCTGGATGCTGCCACAATGGCATTCGCGGGCGATCCCTTGACACACCCGGATGGCAAAAAGATCCTCTCCTTTATGGAGCGCCATGGCGTAAAACCTCGCAATTTGCTGGGCCAGGGGGAAAAGCTGATTGACATTGGCTCTATCCTCCCCGTAATGCAAGAGTGAAATGATAGGGCGCGTAGATGGGTGGCGGGGCGCTGCCCAGGCCAATCTGCCGCCGGCAATCCGATCTGTGCTTTCCGTATAGGATCGTCTGCAATTGAACCAGTGGCTTTTTGAGGAGAGCGGGGCTTGAATAGCGGAATTTATTTGACAAACCCTATTCGTTTTTGTTAAAATACAAGATAAATATCTGCCTCACAAGGCCGGGCCGGCCGGTGAATTTTAGATCGGATCAGAGGAGAATACTATGGTGAAAAGCATGACGGGCTACGGGCGCGCCGAAGATGTGATCGACGGGATGCAGATCGCCGTTGAGATGAAAAGCGTCAATCACCGTTATCTCGAATTCAGCGCGAAGGTGCCGAGAAGCTACGGCTTTTTGGAAGATAGGCTGAAGCGGTTTGTGCAGCCGCTTATCTCCCGCGGCAAGGTGGATTGCTTTGTCCAGATCGATACGCTGGAGGATGCGGACGTTACCGTGCAGGTCAACCATTCCCTTGCAGATGGATATGTTGCCGCGCTGCGCGAGCTGATGGAGCGGTATGGGCTGCGGGATGATATTTCCGCTTCCGCTTTAGGGCGCTACAGCGATGTGTTTTCGATCCATAAAGCTGAGGCGGATGAAGAAAAAATCTGGGGCGCTGTGCGCACGGTGGCCCAGCGCGCCGTGGACTCCTGTGTATCCATGCGTGAGCAGGAGGGCGCTCGGTTGCGGGCTGATATCTTCTCTCGGATGGATACCATTCTCCATTGCGTTGCATTCATTGAGCAGCGTTCGCCGGAAACCGTGCGTGCCTACCGCGAAAAGCTCTATGCCAAAATGCAGGAGGTGCTGGCGGATGCGCAGGTGGACGAGCAGCGGATTTTGATGGAAGCTGCAATCTATGCCGATAAAGTTGCCGTGGATGAAGAAACGGTCAGGCTCCGCAGCCATATCGATCAGCTGCACGCTTTTTTTGAAGCGGGCGAGGCAATTGGCAGGAAGATGGATTTCCTGGTGCAGGAGATGAACCGGGAGGCCAACACCATCGGCTCCAAAGCGCAGGATGTGGAGATTGCCCGCAAGGTTTTGGATATCAAGGCGGAGATTGAAAAAATTCGTGAACAGGTGCAGAATATTGAATAATCGCGTTTTTCCAACAGAGCGGCTTATGGCAGGAACAGTAAAAATGCGGGAGGAGAAAGTGAATGAAGCTCATCAATATCGGCTTTGGCAATATGGTCAACGCCAACCGTTTGGTTGCGATCGTCAGCCCGGAATCTGCGCCCATCAAGCGGATTATTCAGGATTGCAAGGAGCGCGGCACACTCATTGACGCAACGCATGGGCGGCGGACGCGCGCTGTGATCATCACGGATAGCGATCATGTGATCCTTACCTATCTGCAATCTGAAACGGTTGCAAACCGCCTCAACGACGATGAGGATGAAATTGATACGGAGGAGGGTGCGCCGGACGATGAGTGACAAAAAGAGGGGGATGCTTTTTATCCTGTCCGGTCCGTCCGGTTCTGGGAAGGATACGATTTTGGAGCAGCTTGCAAAGCGCGATCCCAATGTGCAGCTTTCCATTTCCCTAACGACCCGTGCGGCACGGGATTGGGAGATCGATGGGTTTCACTATTATTTTGTAACGAAGGATTATTTTCTCAATAAGCTGGAGCGCCAGGAAATTTTAGAATACGCGCAATACGGCGAGCAGTATTACGGCACGCCCCGCGATCCGGTCGATCAGTGGCTGGAAGAGGGGAAAACCGTCATCCTGAAAATCGAGGTGCAGGGAGCGGAAAAAATCCGCCGGCTATATCCGGATGTGGTGAGCATTTTCCTAATGCCCCCCTCCATGCAAACGTTGGAGGAGCGGCTGCGCAACCGCGAAAGTGAATGCGAGAAGGATATCAAAACACGTATGCGGATAGCGCAGGATGAAATTGGCCGTGCGCATGAATATGACTATGTTGTGGTGAATGATATTGTAGACTATGCGGTCAGTGATATCTGTGCCATTATCCAGGCGGAAAATTTGAAGGCCGCCCGTATGAATTCATTTGTAAAAGAGGTATTGGAGCATGTTTAATCCGGATTTGAGCGTATTGTTGAAAAACCATGTCAGCCGTTATTCTCTGGTAACGGCCACTGCGAAGCGCGCGCGTGCCATTGCGGACGAAGCGCACTTCAATGGGGATCATCTGACGGAAAAGCCCGTGAGCATCGCCCTAGGCGAAATGCTTGCTGGGAAATATGAGATTATTGAGCCTGAGGAAATCCGCGACCTGTAAGCCGCCTCAGGCAGCAGGTAAAGGAGAGATCCCATGGCCCCGGTTCTCATCGCAAAGGTGGCGTTGGAAAACGTTTCCTATCATTTTGATAAAGCATACGATTACTGCGTTCCGGAGAGCCTGCGGGAGCGTGCGCGGCCTGGCTGCCGCGTCAGCGTTCCCTTTGGCAGGGGAAACCAGAAGCGGTTTGGTATGCTTTTTTCCCTTTCTGAGGAAGAACCGTCCGGTAGGCTCAAGCAGCTTTCCTGCGTGCTGGATGAAGAGCCTCTTTTAAATGCGAACATGCTGCGCCTGGCAGTTTGGCTCAAGGCGCATACTTTTTGCACGCTTTATGAGGCGGTCCGCACGATTTTACCGTCCGGAATTAATCTCCGGCACAAAATGCAATATCGGATCGCTCCGGAAATAGGGGATCTGGTTCTGGACACATTTCCGTCGGATGAGCGCGAGGTGTTGCAATTGCTGCACAAGCGGCAAGCCTATGTCGGCGAGGAGCGGATTATGCAGCTGACAGGTCTTGAGAAAGGCAGCGATGTTTTCAAACGCCTTTTGAAAAAACAGCTGGTCGTTCGCAATGACGAGGCCGCGCAGCGCATTGGGGATGCAACGGTGCGCATGGTGCGCCTGTGCGTTGCGGGGGAGGAGCTAGAGCAGCTCTTGCCTTCCCTTACCCAAAAGCAGCGCGCTGTGATGGACGTCCTCCTGGATGTGGGCTGCGCTTCGGTGAAGGAGCTGTGTTATTTCACAGGCGTAACCCCGGCCGTTGTTGCGGCACTTGAAAAAAAGAACCTGATAGATTACTATGAAAATGAGATTTACCGCGATCCGGCTAGGCAGCCGGAAGCAGAGCAGGTCCCCCAGGCGCCTATTTGCTTGACGCGAAAGCAGCAGGCGGCCTTTGAAGAGCTCAATGCCCAATACCGTTTGGGCCGCGGCGGCGTTTCGCTCCTCTTTGGCGTGACGGGCAGCGGTAAAACACAGGTATTCCTACGGATGATTGACGAAGTATCTGCACAAGGCCGGGGCGTGATTGTCATGGTGCCTGAAATTGCTCTCACCCCGCAGACACTGGCCATTTTTAAAGGCCGCTATGGGAAGCAGGTTGCCGTATTCCATAGCGCATTATCCATGGGGGAACGTATGGATGAGTGGAAACGTGTCAAAAATGGAGAGGCGGGCATTGTGGTCGGCACACGCTGCGCTGTGTTTGCGCCGTTTGAGAATCTTGGTTTGATTATCATGGATGAGGAGCAGGAGCATACCTACAAATCTGAGTCCGCACCCCGTTACCATGCGCGTGATGTGGCGAAGTTCCGCTGTGCCCAGCAAAATGCGCTGCTGATTTTGGCCTCGGCCACTCCTTCTGTGGAAAGCTATGCCGCCGCGAAAAGCGGCCGGTATTCGCTCAATCGATTGGATGAACGCTATGGAAACGCCGTGCTGCCCGAAGTGATCACGGTTGATTTGTGTGAGGAGAACGCGGCGGGCAACCGCACGGCGATCAGCCGCAGGCTGGCCGCTGAATTGCAAAAAAATCTGGAGGCTGGCGAGCAGTCAATCCTCCTCATGAACCGCCGTGGTTACCACACTTTTGTGGCCTGCCGTTCCTGCGGCCACGTGGTTACCTGCCCAAATTGCAGCATATCGCTCACCTATCACCGGGCAAATGGTCGGCTGATGTGCCACTACTGCGGCTATTCTGAGCCGTTTCGGGATACCTGCCCGGAATGCGGGGAGCAGGACGTGCGCTATGCAGGCTTTGGAACGCAGCGGGTGGAAGAGGAGCTGGCGTTGCTTTTCCCTAAAGCGCGGATTTTGCGCATGGATGCGGATACGACGATGGCCCGCTATGCGCATGAAGATAAGCTTGCGGCTTTTTCTCATGGAGAGTATGAGATTATGCTCGGCACGCAAATGGTGGCAAAAGGGCTTGACTTTCCGCGGGTAACGCTCGTCGGCGTGATCTCCGCCGATCAGCAGCTTTATAACGACGATTACCGCAGCCTAGAGCGTGCTTTTGCGCTGCTCACCCAGGTAGTGGGGCGGTCCGGCCGCGGTGCGATCAAAGGGCGCGCCGTCATCCAAACGCTCACACCGGAAAACCCAGTGATCCGCCTGGCGGCGAAACAGGATTATGATGCATTTTATCAAACGGAAATCCTATTGCGTAAAGCGATGGTTTATCCGCCGTATTGCGATTTGCTCTGTATCGGGTTTGTCGGGGAAAAGGAGGCGCAGGTAGCGGCGGCCTCCAAATGCTTTTTGGAACTGATGAAATCCCTGAGCCAGCTGGAATATCCGGAGCAGAAATTTATTGTGCTCGGCCCCATGCCGCCGCGAATTGCAAAGCTGAGCAATAAATTTCGCTATCGGCTGATTGTCAAGTGCCGCAATACGAAGGGGTTTCGATCCATGATTGAAACCCTCCTCACACAGTTCCCAAAGGATGCGCGGTTTAGGGAAGTAACGGTATATGCCGACCTGAATCCGGAGAATATTTATTAAAAATTTTATGTTTCAATGATAGATTCTTCATATGTCAGCCATATTTATTTTGTAAAACAGAGGAGAACATAGGAAAGGATGGGTGCCATATGGCATTGAGAAAAATCGTGGTGGAGGGCGATCCGGTTTTAAAAAAGAAAAGCCGGCCGGTTGAAAAATTTGACGCAAGGCTTGCCGAGCTTTTAGACGATATGAGACAAACGCTTTATAGCGCGGAGGGCGTCGGCCTTGCTGCCGTACAGGTCGGCGTTTTGCGCCGCGTCGTCGTAGTCGATGTGGGCGACGGCCTTCTGGAGCTTGTTAACCCGGAGATTATAGAAGCAGAGGGTGAGCAGCGCGAGAGCGAGGGATGTTTATCCTTGCCTGGAGAATATGGGGAAACCATTCGCCCGGCAGTCGTCAAGGTCAAGGCGCAGAATCGGGAGGGCAAATGGTGTATCTATAAGGGCGATGGATTGAAAGCGCGTTGCTTCTGCCATGAGATCGATCATTTGGACGGCATCCTTTTCACGGAGCGTTTGGCGCCGGAAGCGTCTATTCAGTCAACGGTCAAACGATAGAAAGGCAAAAGGAGCGATAGAATCATGCGCATTATTTTTATGGGAACGCCGGAATTTGCAGTGCCCTGCCTGGAGCGGCTCATTCAAGATGGGCATGAGGTATCAGGCGTGTTCACACAGCCCGATAAGCCCAAGGGGAGAGGCTATTCTGTGATGCCGCCGCCGGTCAAACAGGCGGCGCTGAAAGCCGGTATTCCCGTTTACCAGCCTGCCTCTGTTAAAACGGAGGCAGCCTTTGCTCAGCTCAAGGCGCTGGATCCTGAGCTCATTGTGGTGGTGGCATATGGTAAAATTTTGCCTCAGGCGGTGCTGGATCTCCCCCCATATGGGTGCATCAATGTGCATGCATCGTTGTTGCCGCGGCTGCGCGGCGCGGCGCCGATCCAGTGGTCGATCCTGCGGGGCGATCAGAAAACCGGCGTGACAACCATGTTTATGGACGCTGGTCTGGATACGGGCGACATGCTCCTGAAGGCGGAAACGGAAATTGGTGAGGATGAAACGGCGGGCGAGCTGCATGACAAGCTCTCCGGGCTGGGGGCGCAGCTTCTATCCGATACGCTTTACTCCCTTCAGGCTGGCACGCTCCAGCGGGTTCCACAGGAGGACGGCGAATCGACCTATGCGCCGATGCTCGATAAATCCCTCTGCCCGATTGACTGGTCAAAGCCCGCGCGGGAAATTCACAATCAAATTCGCGGCCTGTCCCCCTGGCCGGTGGCTGTTACAAGCCTGTCCGGCAAGCGAATGAAAGTGCATGGCTCCCGGATGACAGGGCGCGAAAGCACGCTCCCCTACGGCACGGTAACCGGTGTGGACGGTGAGATTTGCGTTGCCTGCGGGGATGGGGCGGTATTATCGCTTCTGTGCATTCAGGCGGAGGGAGGTAAGCGCATGGATGCCTCTGACTATCTGCGCGGCCACCCGATCCCGAAGGGGACGAGACTGGGAGAGTAACCCTATTTTTATTTGATTGACCGGAGGATTGTGGATGAACTTTTTTTTGTTCCATCTGGATTATTATTATTTGATTTTAGTCGTGCCAGCCATGATTTTGGCCCTGATTGCCCAGATCGGGGTGAAACGCGCTTATGCAAAATATGCACAGGTGCGCGTGACGAGCGGCATGACCGGGGCGGACGCGGCGATGAACGTGCTGCGCCACTACGGCCTAATGGATGTGCGCATTGAGCGCATTGCCGGCAACCTGACGGATCACTATGACCCACGCGCCAATGTGATTCGCCTTTCCGATGGGGTATATGGAAGCGCTTCTGTGGCGGCGATCGGCGTCGCCTGCCATGAAGCGGGCCATGCCGTTCAGCATGCCAAAGGCTACCTGCCGATCAAAATTCGTAATGCGATTCTTCCCGTTTGCAACCTTGGCTCAAAGCTTGGTATCCCGCTCGCGGTAGCCGGCTTGATCTTTGGCGCGGATTTGTTGGTGAATGTGGGCCTACTGCTATATTCTCTGGTTGTAATTTTTCAGCTTGCGACGCTGCCGGTGGAGTTTAACGCAAGCCGCCGTGCAATCCGTGTGATCGATGATACGGGGATGCTCTCCGGGGAGGAACTGCCGGGAGCACGCAGCGTATTGCGCGCCGCAGCGATGACCTATGTTGCAGCGCTTGTTGTTTCCCTTGCCAATCTGCTGCGTCTGCTTGCGATTTTTGCGGGCCGGCGGGATGATTAGTTTTCAATCAAGGAGGGATTCTCATGGGGAAAAATGCTCGCCAAATTGCGATGGAGATTCTCGTCCGAATGCAGCGCGATGCGGCGTATTCCAATTTGACACTGGATGCCGCCTTGCGCCGCAATGAGCTCCCGGCGCGGGATGCGGCGCTTGTTTCCGCGCTGGTATATGGCGTTGAGGAGCGGCTTTATACCATTGACTATCAGCTCTCCCTCTACTTAAAGCAGCCGCTGAAAAAGCTCAAGCCTGAGGTGCTGGCCGCCCTGCGGCTCGGCGTGTGTCAGCTCCTTTTTATGGAGCGGATTCCTTCCTCCGCGGCGGTTTGCGAGAGTGTTTCCCTTGTCAAGCAAAACGGCTGCGCCTTTGCTGCCGGGCTGGTCAATGCTGTGCTTCGAAAGGTGAGCGATGCGGGGATTTGCCTGCCGGAGCAGGAGGCAGATGCGCTTCAGATGCTTTCCATCCGTTATTCTTTTCCAGAATGGTTGATTGAGAAATGGCTCAATGCCTATGGGCGGGAGAATACGCTTTCTATTTTGGAGGCCTGCATGGCACCTGCTCCTCTAACGGTGCGTGTTAACACATTGCAGACAACAGCGGAAAAGCTGACCGTTCTGCTCCGGCAGGATCATGTGGCGGCCCATGCCGCCGCGGATGTGGAAGATGCTTTGGTTTTAGATCGCGCGGGTGCGATCGAGCGCACAAAAGCCTATCAGGATGGGCTTTTCCATGTGCAGGATATTTCCTCCCAGCTTTGCTGCAAGGCCTTGGATGCCCAGCCGGGGGAAACGGTTTTCGATCTTTGTGCTGCGCCGGGCGGCAAAAGCTTTACCGTTGCTGAGCGCATGCGTGGGGAAGGATCGGTGTGTTCCTTTGACCTGTATCCCTCCCGCACGGCATTGATTGAGCAAGGCGCTGCACGGCTTGGAATTACGTCGGTCTACCCTGCTGTGGCGGATGCTTCCTGCTACAATGAAGCTTATGGAAAAGCGGACAGGGTGCTTTGCGATGTGCCTTGCTCTGGCTTTGGAATTGTGCGCAGAAAACCGGAAATTCGCTATAAACCGCAGGGAGAGGTTGACAAATTGCCTGATTTGCAGTACCTTATACTCCGTAACGCCGCTCGTTATGTAAAAAAGGGCGGCAGGCTGGTGTATTCTACCTGCACCTTGAATCCCGAGGAAAACGAAGCGGTCTGCTTGCGATTTTTACAGGAAAACGCTTCTTTCCGCCCCGTTGCGCCTGATTTGCCCGAGCAGTTGAATGCCCGAAAGGATGACAACGGCTTTTTCACCCTATTCCCCGAAGCGGGTGGGCGCGATGGATTTTATATTGCAGTGTTTCAAGAGGTGAGCGTTTGAATTCGAAGGATATCCGGTCGATGACGGCAGAGCAACTCAAACAGGCGCTGGCTCCAGCTGCCCAGCCATCCTACCGTGTTTCTCAGGTGTATGCCTGGTTGCATAAACGAGGCGTTTCTGATTTTGAGGAAATGACCGATCAGCCGAAAGCTTTCCGCGAATTCCTGCGCGATCATTTTTCGATCTTAGGCTGCAATATTGAAAAAAGGTTGGTTTCCTCCTATGATGAAACCGTGAAATATCTTTATAGGCTGCATGACGGTGCTTTGATTGAATCCGTTTTGATGCGCTATAAATACGGCTATACGCTTTGCGTATCCTCTCAGGTCGGCTGTAAAATGGGCTGTTCCTTTTGCGCATCCACAATCGGGGGCTTTGTTCGAAATTTGGCGCCGTCCGAAATGCTGGGGCAAATCTATGCTGCGCAGCGTGATTGGAATGTCCGCGTCTCCCACGTCGTATTAATGGGAATGGGGGAGCCGTTGGATAATTTTGAAAACGTGCTTCGGTTTTTGCAGTTGGCCACGGATGTCAACGGGCTGAATCTCAGCATGCGGAATATTTCGCTCTCAACCTGCGGAATTGTGCCCGGGATTGAGAAGCTGCTGGAATATCATTTGCAATTAACGCTCTCCGTCTCCCTGCATGCCCCAAACGACGCGGTGCGTTCCCGGATTATGCCGGTCAATCACCGTTGGGGTGTAGATGAATTATTGCATGCGTGCAGGAGATATGCGGCGAAAACCTCCCGCAGAATCTCCTTTGAATATGCCATGATCCAAGATGTGAACGATTCCGACGCTTGTGCGCTGGAGCTTGCCCGCCGCCTGCGTGGGATGCTGTGCCACGTTAATCTGATCCCGGCCAACGAGGTGCGGGAGAATGCTTATCGCCGCAGCCCACGGGAGCGGTTGGAGCGGTTTGCAAAGCTTTTGGAGCAAAATGGTATTCAGGTGACGATCCGCCGCACGCTTGGCGCGGATATCAATGCCTCTTGCGGGCAGTTGAGACGCGGATATTTATCCCGGCAAAGGGAGGAGAACGTGTGAGAATTGTGGCAAAAACGGATATCGGCAGAGTGCGCGAGTCCAATCAGGATTCCTACGCTGCAGGCGAATTGCCTGGCGGTGTGGCTTGGGCCGTGGTATGTGATGGGATGGGGGGCGCGGCCGGCGGCAGCGTTGCAAGCTCAACCGCGGTGAAAATGATTTCCCAGCAGATCAATGCGCAGTATCGCGATGGGATGAGCGGCAACTCCATTAAAAATATGCTGGTTTCCGCCGTGACTGCGGCAAACGTTAGCATTTTTGATTTAGCCAGCGCAAACCCCGAACTGCATGGCATGGGCACAACGGTGGTCGCCGCGGTATTGTCAGACCAAATGATCCGCATTGTCCATGCGGGAGACAGCCGCGCTTATAAGGTATCCCCAAAGGGAATTGTGCAGATGACTCGGGATCATTCCATTGTTCAGGAACTGGTGGAAACCGGAAAGCTGACCCCCAATGAGGCGAAAGCGCATCCGAGGAAAAACATCATTACGCGTGCCTTAGGTGTCGATGAGGCAGTTGATATAGATTTCTGTGAGGACAGGATGGAGCCGGAAGACGTGCTGCTCCTGTGCACAGATGGGCTGACCAACTATCTGGAAACAGATGAAATTTTTCAGATAACCCAAACGAGCGGATATTATGAATCCGCACAGCAAATGGTTGACCTTGCCAATCAGCACGGTGGCGGCGACAATATCACAGTGGTTGCTATTACGTATTGATGCGCAGTCATTTCCGGCTTCTACGAAAGGATGGTTACACATGGAGAATTATGTTGGGAAGCGGCTGGACGGCCGTTATGAAATTCAGGAGATCATCGGTGTCGGCGGGATGGCCGTCGTTTATAAGGCCTATGATAATATTGACGACCGGATCGTAGCCGTTAAAATTCTGAAAGAGGAGTTCCTACAGAATGAGGAGTTCCGCCGCCGCTTCAAAAATGAGTCGAAGGCAATTGCTGTGCTCTCTCACCCGAATATCGTAAAAGTGTATGATGTAAGTTTTGGAGACAGGCTCCAGTATATTGTGATGGAGTATGTCGAGGGTATCACGCTTAAGGAGTATATTGAGCAGCAAAAGGTCATTAACTGGAAAGAAGCGGTTCATTTTGTCACACAGATCCTGCGCGCGCTTCAGCATGCACATGATAAAGGAATCGTGCACCGTGATATCAAGCCGCAGAATATCATGCTCCTGCAAAATGGCAACATCAAGGTAACAGATTTTGGTATTGCCCGCTTCAGCCGCAGCGAAACCCGCACAATGACGGAGAGCGCGATTGGCTCCGTTCATTATATCAGCCCGGAGCAGGCGCGCGGCGAAATTACGGATGATAAAGCGGATCTCTATTCCGTAGGCGTCGTGCTCTATGAGATGCTGACGGGGCAGCTTCCCTTCCAATCGGATAGCGCCGTTTCCGTTGCAATTATGCAGCTGCAATCCGATCCAAAGAGCCCGCGCGAGCTTAACGATCAAATTCCAGTCGGCCTGGAGCAGATCACGATGAAAGCGATGCAGAAAGATGTGCGCGACCGCTATCAGTCTGCCGCCGAAATGCTGCTGGATTTAGATGAATTTAAGCGCAATCCGAATATTAAATTTAACTATGCTTGTTTCGTGGATAATGAGCCCACCAAATATATTGAGGATACCGGCAAGGTGCGCCCTGTTGTTCCACCAGAGCCGGAGGATACCTATGACGACGAGGCCTCCTCTCGTAAGAAAACGCTGCCTATCCTGATCGGGATTGTGGCTGGCCTTGCGGTTGTCGGCATTATCATCGGCGTTCTGTTTGGCACAGGGGTATTAGGCGGAGGCCGGGTTGAAATTCCCCAGTTGGTAGGCTTAAATTATTATAACGATATTCAGCCTCATTTAGAGGATAAATACGCGAATTATAATATTGTGGTATCTGATGAAAAAGTCACCGATTCGACCAAAGCGCCGAATACGATTGTCGAGCAGTCGCCCGCCTATTCCGAAGGGAAAAAGATGCGCAAAGGCGGAAAGATCGTTGTTAAGCTGGTCGGCAACAGTGGAGATCTTGAAATTCCCGATATCCGCGGCTCCTATTTTGACGACGCAAGACAGCAATTGATTGAAAAAGGCTTTTTGAATGTTTCCAGCAGTCCGATCAGTGTTTATGACGCGGAGTTGAAGGAGGGCCAGGTTGTCCAAACGGTTCCCGCGGCGGGGAATAAGGTGTCCGCTGATACAACGATCTATATCCAGGTCAATAGCGGTAAGGATACCAACTCCTCTGAGGTGCCAAACCTTTCTACCATGACGGTTGAAAATGCCAAAATGATGCTGGAGAGCGTAGGGCTTCAGCTGGATACCAATTTTCAGTATGAAAGCAGCGACGCACCAAAAGATACAGTGATCGAGCAGAGCGTTCCCCATGGCACGATGGTTGCTAAGAATACAAAAATCAGCGTAACGCTCAGCGATGGCAGCGGTGAGCCGAAGCAGTATACCATTACGCTGGCGAGCATGCCCAATGTGAAAAATGCGGAGGCCACCATCCGTGCCTATTTGGATGGCACGGAAACGGTATATGATCAAACGGTTTTGCTCAACGGCAGCCCTGTGAGTATCGATGTAAAAGGCAGCGGAACAGGCCGTAAATTTACCGTTACTTTAAATGGTGAAACGGTGTATGAATCCATCTTTGATTTCACGACGGGTACACAGACCAATGAAAAGTATTCCTATTCCAACTTCAAAGTATCTGTGCCGAATGTGCGCGGCATGACGCAGGCCGCCGCTGAGGAGGAACTAAAGGCATACGGCTTCAAAGTGGAGGTAAAAACCGCCACGAGCCTGAATACGCCTTCCGGCAACGTGTTCATGCAGGATCCTTCCGACGGAAGAACTGCTGCATATGGCTCTACGATAACAATCACAGTGAGTTCCGGCGGCATCATTGGTGGGGAGACAACGCTGCCGGATACGACCCCAGCGGGCTGAGTGCTGCAAGAAATTTAGTATACGAAAAGTGGGATCTGTTTTGCAGATAAACGGATTGATTGTAAAGGGGATCGGCGGCTTCTATTATGTAGAAGCCGCCGATGCGGTATATGAGTGCAAGGCGAGGGGGATTTTTCGCAAACGGAAACAGGCGCCCCTTGTGGGCGATTCTGTGCGTATTACAGCAGGCGTAGCAGAGCAGGAGAATACCATTGACGAAATATTACCCCGTAAAAATCAACTGTGCCGGCCTCCAATTGCCAATTTGGATCAGTTGGTGATTGTGGCGTCTACCTGTGAACCAGCCCCCAACCTGCTCTTGCTGGATAAGCTAACGGCAATCGCCGTCTCTAAGCAGATCAAGCCGGTGATAGTCTTTACAAAATCGGATTTATGTAAAGCGGATGAGCTTGTCAAAATTTATCATCACGCCGGATTTCCTGCCTTTGCCGTTTCTTGCCGGGATGGAAAGGGTGTGCTTGGGGTGAAGGAAACATTAAGCGGCAAGCTAAGCGCCTTTACAGGAAATTCGGGCGTAGGAAAATCTTCGTTGCTGAATTGCCTGGATGCTTCTCTTCGCCTGCCCACTGGTGAAATCAGCGGAAAATTGGGGCGTGGGAGGCATACCACTCGGCAATCTGAAATTTTTCACTTGGCGAATGGCCTTGTGGCGGATACGCCGGGTTTCTCTGCGCTGGATTTGGAGAAGAGCGAGGTCATCCGGAAAGAGGAGCTCCCTTTTTGTTTCCCGGAATTTCTGCCCTATCTTGGGCATTGTCAATTTACAAGCTGTACTCATACCAAGGATAAGGGCTGCGCCATTCTACAGGCCCTTGCGGATGGAGAAATTGAGCCGAAGCGCCATGAGAGTTACGTAGCATTCTATGAATCGGTTAAGGATTTAAAGGATTGGGAAACCGGATAATATGCACCGGAAGGGAAGTGGATGACAGGATGGTCAGATGCGTGATTTTAGGGGCGGGACCAATTCAGAATACTCAAATAACCCGTGGCTTTGTACGGCAGGATGATTTCATCCTTTGTGCGGATGGAGGTTATGCGCATGCCCGCAGGATGGGGCTGCGCCCGGATCTTTTGATTGGGGATTTTGATTCCGTAAAGCCACCGGAACATGCTGGTTGTGAAGTTTATTCCTATCCTCCTGAAAAGGATGACACCGATATGCTCCTTGCGCTTAAATGCGGGTTGGAGCGGGGCTTCCGCGATTATTTAATATTGGGCGGGCTGGGAGGCCGGTTGGACCATACCATTGCCAATTTTACGGTGTTGGCCTATGCCATCGATCATGGGGCAAAAGCAGTCTTGCAGGATGAGAAGAATGCGGCGATCTTGCTGCGTGATTCTGCAATTTCAGTGCCCGTGTGCCCGGGCTTTAAATTGTCAGTTTTCCCGTATGGTGGGGGAGCAAAGGGCGTTTGTTTGCGCGGTGTGAAATATCCTTTGGAGGATTATGAAATGGACCCATATTGTACGCTGGGGGTCAGCAATGAAATTCTTCCTTCCGGTGGTGAAATATCTGTCAAAAGCGGTACATTGCTGCTTGTTTTTTCGAAAGATTAAGTTTTTAGGAGCTTTTGTTTTTCTCACGAACGCTTTTCCCATCGCGGCATATACTAAAAGTGAGCATCTTGGAAAACAGATGCTTGGCGAGGGGGCGCTCCTCTCTCCATCTTGCGCAGGGACGGTGCTGCCTGTGAGATATCGGGGAAGCAGCAGAGGGATGATTTTGATTGCGTTTGGTGTGGGGCTTTTGGTTGCCCGATTTTTCCCGGCGCAATTTTTGCTGGCCGTTTTGGCTGCTCTGCTGGTGATGTTTGGCGTGGCTCTGTGCAGAAACTTTTGTTAGGGGGACTTAGTATGAAAGTGGTATCTTTCCGCAGTCCTAAACTCTTGAGCGGAATCCTGCGCCTCATTTTCGGAATCAAAAAATCGGATGGTGTGTAACTCTGATCGAGAGATACATACAAAATGCAACGAGCCGGAAGCTTTTATCGCTTCCGGCTCGTTGGCTATTCTATTTTTACGGCTTTGCATTCGCCTCATGCACTTCGTAGCCGCGCTTTTTCAGGAAACTGTAAATTCGGTCGGATGGGTTAAGTAGTTTGCTGATAGATAGATCATGATTGAGCGTATCGATAATATAGGCGATGTACTTGGACATCTCCACTTCCGTATACCACTCCCTCTTGCGCAATTCGGGGGTGCGATAGATTAAGTTGGTGGTAAATACCCGGTAGAACAGCCCTTCTTCATATGCTTTATCAAACACTTCTAAGCCATTGCAAAAAAGGCCGAACGCCGCACAGATGAAAATCCGATTGGCTTTGAGATCCTTTAGCTTCTTTGCCACCTCAATCATGGATTCGCCGGAGGAAATCATATCGTCAACAATGATAACGTCCTTGCCCTCTACATTATCGCCCAGGAATTCGTGCGCCAAAATCGGGTTGCGGCCATCTACAATGCGGGAAAAATCGCGCCGCTTGTAAAACATGCCGAGATCCAGGCCGAGCACAGTGGCATAATAGATGCAGCGGGACATGCCGCCTTCGTCCGGGGAAATAATCATCAAATGTTCACGGTCGATTTTCAGGTTGTCCACATGGTTGACAAGCGCTTTGATCATTTGATACGCTGGTTGGACGTTTTCAAACCCTTTAAGCGGGATGGCGTTCTGTACGCGCGGGTCGTGTGCATCAAAGGTGATAATATTATCAACATCCATCATATTGCACAGCTCCTGTAAAGCAAGCGCACAATCGAGGGATTCACGAGCGGAGCGTTTATGCTGGCGGCCCTCATAAAGCATCGGCATAATAATCGTGATACGGTGTGCTTTACCGCCAATTGCCGCGATGACACGTTTCAGATTGGCATAGTGCTCATCCGGGCTCATCGGGACAGTCTGGCCATACATTTTGTAGGTGATGCCGTAGTTAAACATGTCGGCTACAATGAAGATATCATAGCCCCGCACGGATTGGGAAATGGATGCTTTGGCCTCTCCCGTCCCAAATCGGGGAAAATTGACCTTCATCAAATAGGTTGGCTTTTGGTAACCGGCAAAGGCAATGGTAGTTTTGTGCTCGCTTTCCCGCTTTTCGCGCCACTCTACGATATAGTGGTCTATCTTTCGGCCGATTTCTTCACAACCCGGCAGCGCAATGATTCCCAGCTTGCCAAAAGGGATTGAACTGAATTCGTCCATATTATCCGGCATGCTTTACAACCTCCTAAATCTTGTACACACAGCTATTCTTATATTTATATTCTACATGATTTTAAGGCCTTTGCAAAGAGATGTATCAAATATGGCGCGAAAAATTATCTTTCGTATCACACAGATGTTTTGTCCAATTCTGACAAAATATCTTTTTGAGGAAGAAAACGTATCCAATTGCTCCGGGAAATTGACGAGCCATTGAATATGCAGTGAGGATTTGTGATTCGCCGTCTACATTTTTCTCCTGCTGAAAAGCAAAGTCGGAATTTTCAAATGGAAAAGGAAAGCAATTTATGATAAAATAGCTTCAAACAAAGTTTGAAGCATTAGAAAAATGTCTGTCGGCGTGAAGCGCCTCCTGCCGCGAGGCGGCAACGCCATTTTTTGCAGAGAGGCGTTTTGTGCACGATTTCCAACCTATTGATCCCATCATCGGAGGAAGTGGTCTCTTGTCTGGCTTTGTACACCTGCATTTGCATACAGAATACAGTCTGCTCGACGGCGCATGCCGGATTGGGCCTTTGCTCGACCGTGCCAAAGAGCTTGGGCAAACGTCAATGGCCATTACAGACCATGGCGCGATGTATGGAGTTATCGATTTTTATCGTGCCGCGCAGGAGCGGGGTATTAAGCCCGTGATTGGATGTGAGGTCTATGTTGCGGCACGCACGCGCCATGATAAAGTATATGCGCTCGATAGCGAGCGCAGCCATCTCGTGCTCCTGTGCGAAAATAACACCGGCTATCAAAACCTGATCGCCATGGTGAGCGAAGCATGGACGGAAGGCTTTTATACCAAACCGCGCATCGATCATGAACTGCTTGAGCAGCATCATGAGGGGATCATTGCGCTCTCCGCATGCCTTGCAGGCGAAATCCCGCGCGCACTGTCCCGCGGTGATTACGATGGTGCGAAGGAAACTGCCCTCTGGTACGACCAGCTTTTTGGGCGAGGTAATTATTTTTTAGAGTTGCAGGATCATGGCCTGCGTGAGCAAAAGCAGATCAATCCACTCATCATTCGCCTTTCCCGGGAAACGGGGATTCCGCTTGTTGTTACTAATGATACGCATTATATTGATAAAGAGGATGCCCGCGTCCAGCAGGTGCTCATCTGCATCCAAACGAATCACACAGTCGGGGAGGAGACGGGCCTCGAATTTGAAACCCAGGAGTTTTATCTCAAGAGCGAAGAAGAGATGCGTTTGCTTTTCTCCGAGCTGCCTGAGGCGTTTGACAACACCGTGAAAATTGCGCAGCGCTGCAACGTCACCTTTACCTTTGGTGAAACGAAGTTGCCGCATTTTGACGTGCCGGGCGGGGAGGATCATTTTGAATACCTCACGCGGATGTGCGAAGAGGGGCTCCACGCACGCTATGGGGAGCACCCACCGCAGGATTATAGCGACCGCTTGCATTATGAGCTGAATGTGATTCATACAATGGGCTATGTGGATTATTATTTGATTGTCCATGATTTTATCCATTATGCCAAATCACAGGGCATTCCCGTCGGCCCCGGGCGGGGGTCCGGAGCGGGCAGCATCGCGGCTTACTGTATCGGCATCACGGGAATTGACCCGATGAAATATAACCTTCTCTTTGAGCGCTTTCTCAACCCGGAGCGCGTCAGCATGCCGGATTTTGATATCGATTTCTGCTATGAGCGCCGCCCTGAGGTGATCGACTATGTAGTGCGCAAATATGGCGCGGACCACGTTGCGCAAATTGTCACCTTTGGCACGATGGCGGCAAAGGCGGCGATCCGCGATGTCGGCCGGGCGCTGGGCGTGCCGTATGCCACAGCGGATAGCATTGCAAAGCTTGTGCCTTATGAGCTGAATATCACGCTGGACGCGGCGCTTAAAAAGAGCGCGGAGCTGCGCGAGCAATATGACAGCAGCGGGCAGGTGCGTGACTTGATCGATATGGCGCGCAAGGTTGAAGGAATGCCGCGCCATGCCTCCACCCATGCAGCGGGTGTTGTGATCACGCGCGACCCGGTTTCCACCTATGTGCCGCTGGCGCGCAATGATGAATCGATTGTCACGCAGTTTACGATGACAACGCTGGAGGAGCTCGGCCTGCTGAAGATCGATTTTCTGGGGCTGCGTACCTTAACGGTAATCAGCGACGCGGAGAAAATGATCCGCCATCGTGAGCCCGGTTTTGCAGTCAATCAAATTCCCACAAAGGATGAAGCGGTATACGAAATGTTTGCCAGCGGGCAGACGGAGGGCGTTTTCCAGTTTGAATCCGCCGGCATGCGCAACGTCCTTATGGGCCTGAAGCCGGAGAGCTTGGAGGACCTGATCGCCGTAATTTCCCTCTATCGGCCCGGGCCTATGGAATCGATCCCAACCTATATTGAAAATCGCCATCACCCGGATCGGGTGCGCTATAAAACGCCTTTGCTGAAGGATATTTTGGATGTCACCTACGGCTGTATGATCTATCAGGAGCAGGTGATGCAGATCTTCCGCAAGCTGGCGGGCTACTCCTATGGCCGCGCGGATATTGTGCGCCGCGCCATGTCCAAAAAGAAGCATAAGGTCATGGAGCAGGAGCGCAAAAATTTCATATATGGATTGGTCCATGAGGATGGCTCTGTGGAGTGTGAGGGAGCAGTCAAGCGGGGCGTGAATGAAAAAATTGCCAACGAGCTCTTTGATGAGATGTCCTCCTTTGCATCTTACGCCTTCAATAAATCGCATGCCGCCGCCTATGCTTATGTTGCTTATCAAACGGCATGGCTGAAATGCCATTACCCATGCGAGTTTATGGCTGCGCTTCTCACGAGCGTGCTCGACAGTGCGGGTAAGGTTTCCGGCTATATTGCAGAGTGCAGCCGGATTCATATTGCCGTCCTGCCGCCGCACGTCAATGAGAGCCTGGAGGGCTTCACCGTGGTGGACGGCCGCATCCGTTTCGGCCTGCTCGCCGTCAAAAATCTCGGCAGGGGCTTTATCAAAGGAATTTTGGAGGAGCGGAAAACCGGTGGGCCCTTTACTTCCTTTTATTCCTTTTGTAAACGCATATATGGGGGGAAGGATGTCAACCGCCGCGCGCTGGAGAGCCTCGTCAAATGCGGTGCTTTGGATGGGCTTGATGCCAACCGGCGGCAAATGCTGCAATCGCTCCCCGTTGTGATGGAAACGCTGGAGGCAGATAAGCGGCGCAATATCGATGGCCAGCTTGGTTTTTTTGATATGTCCGCTACGTTTGGGGAGGATACCGGCCCTGCCCTTCCAGCGGTTGATGAATTCCCCGCCGTGGAAAAGCTTCGCATGGAGAAGGAGAGCACGGGGCTCTATCTCTCCGGCCATCCAATGATGGAATATGCGGATGCGGCGAAAAAGGTGCAGGCAGCCCGGATTTCCGATTTGCTGGAAGCGGCGCAAGAATACTCCACGCGCTATATTGATAATGCGCAGGTGACGCTGCTGGGCATTGTTTCATCGATGAAAAAGAAAATTACGAAGAGCGATGCAACGATGGCCTTTCTCTCGGTGGAGGATATGTATGGGGCGATTGAGGTGATTGTTTTCCCGCGGATTTTCACGGAGAATGCGGTCAAGCTGCAAGAAGGGAACGTTATTCTCCTGAGTGGGCGGCTGAGTTTGCGTGAGGATGAAGATCCGAAGGTGATCTGCGATTTGGTGGAAGCGGTTCCAGACCCGCGGCATGTGCCAGCAGGATTTCAACAAAAGCAGCGAAAAAAAGCGTTTTCCGCGGCAGTTCCAGCCGCACAGCCTGTGCGGATTACGCCCAGCGAAACCAAGGCAAAGCGGCGGGGGCTTTTCCTGCGCTTTGCCTCTAAGGATGCGCCTGAGCGGGTGCGAGCGGAGCGGGTGCTGCGCATTTTTGATGGTACGGCGCCGCTGTATTACTATTATTGTGATACGCAAACGTATGAAACGCGGCCGCCGGCGGAGTTTATCGATCCTAACGAGCCGATGTTCCGAGAGCTGCGGCGGATTTTAGGGCAGGATAATGTTGTGTTTCGGCCATAGGAAGCAGCGTTCGTTCGGCTTTGACAAAAAAATGATATAAATTTATCATGGCATACTTGACATCGCGCTAAAGTAGTGTATGATTAATATAATGCGTTCGTAGGGCCTGGAAGGAGCCAAGCCTTGCCGGCGCATTCTTTCTGACAAAATGAAAACCTACATTTTTAGGGGGAAACGGTTATGAAGACGATTGGTGTATTGACCAGCGGCGGTGACGCGCCCGGCATGAACGCCGCAATCCGTGCGGTCGTGCGTACCGGCTGCGAAAGCGGAATGCGTGTGCTCGGCATCCGCCGGGGTTACAGTGGGCTGATCAACGGCGATATGGTGGAGATGGATTTGAGAAGCGTCTCCGATATTATCCATCGCGGCGGCACTATGTTGTATACTGCCCGTTGCCCTGAATTTAAAACAGAAGAAGGTATCCAGAAGGCGGTTGACGTTTGCCATGAAACCGGCATGGAGGGCATTGTGGTGATTGGCGGAGACGGTTCGTTCCGCGGTGCGCGCGACCTGTCTTTGCACGGGATTCCTTGTGTCGCCATGCCCGGCACAATCGATAACGACGTTGCCTGCTGCGACTACACGGTCGGCTATGATACTGCAATGAATACGATTATGGACATGGTTGACCGCATCCGTGATACGACGGAATCCCACGATCGTTGCAGCGTGGTGGAGGTCATGGGCCGCCGCGCGGGTTATCTGGCACTGAATGCCGGCATTGCCGTGGGCGCGACCTCAATCCTGATCCCCGAAGTCCCCTATGATTTTGAGCGCGATGTCATCGAGCGGATGCGCCGTACACAAAAAACCGGCAAGAAGCATTTTATCATTATCGTGGCCGAGGGCATCGGCGGCGTGGAAGAGATGGCAAAACGGATTGAAGAGGCAACTGGCGTGGAAAGCCGCGCATCAGTGCTCGGCCATGTGCAGCGTGGCGGTTCCCCCACGGTGCGTGATCGTGTGGTTGCAAGCCATATGGGCAATTATTGCGTTCGCCTCCTGGAAAAGGGGATTGGTAACCGCGTGGTTGCAATGCAGAAGGAGGAGGTCATGGATTTTGATATCTATGAAGCCCTGAATATGAAAAAATCAATTGACCTCAATCTGTATCGGATTGCGCACGAGATTTCGATCTAATTGGCGTTTTAAAATGGAAATTTAAAGCCCTTGCGTGGGCAAAGATAAAACGATGGCGGGCGTTTTGTTGCCCGCCATCGTTTTTATGCGTCTATGTGGAACTTTAGCGCCGCAGCAACTGCCGGTGATTTTGGATAAAACGAAAATCCGCCAACCCTGTGCAAAGCGGGATTGGCGGTTAGCTATCTTGAAGGAACTACAGGTTCGCCAGATCATATGGCGTGCGTTGATACACAAAGTAATTTAGCCAGTTGGAAAAAATCATGCTCCCAGCCGTCCGCCAGGTCATGGGAGGGGTGCGCTGCGGGTCATTATCCGGAAAATAGTTGAAGGGCATCTCAATCGCAAGGCCACGGTTTACATCGCGAAAGTATTCGGTCGCGAGCGTTTCGCGGTCATATTCAGAGTGGCCAGTGGAATAAAAATTTCTGCATTCCATATCGGATACGAGATGAACGCCCGCCTGTTCTGAAAAGGAGAGGATCTGCAAATCTTTCACGAATGCGATATCAGAGCGGCGAATCTCCGTATGCCGGGAGTGGGGCACATAGAAAATGTCATCCAAGCCCCGCATGAGCGGATGGTAAGGATCAAGCGCATGGTGGGGGAAGATGCCAAACATCTTTTTTTTCAACGGATATTTTGGGATTCCATAGTGATAGTAAAGCCCCGCTTGAGCGCCCCAGCAAATGTGGAAGGTGGAATACACATTCGTTTTGCTCCACTCCATAATTGTGCAGAGCTCCTCCCAATAATCAACCTCTTCAAAAGCGAGATGTTCCACTGGCGCGCCGGTGATAATCATGCCGTCGAATTTTTCCTCCCGCACGTCGCCAAAGGTCTTATAAAATTTGAGCATATGTTCTGCTGAGGTGTTTTTTGATTGGTGGGTGGCTGTTTGTAGCAGCTCCACTTCAATTTGCAGCGGAGAATTGCTCAATAAACGCAGGAGCTGCGTTTCCGTTTCAATTTTGGTCGGCATCAGGTTTAGAATCAGGATTTTCAGCGGGCGGATATCCTGGGTCAGCGCGCGGGATTCCGTCATGATAAAAATGTTTTCCAGCTCTAAGCTATGCCGGGCCGGCAGCTGGTTGTCGATTTTAATTGGCATTGCACAGCCCTCTCTTTCCTGCGCGTTATCATCTAATTATGCAGAATTTTAGTATAGCAGAATTTGTTTTTTTCTGCAATACCGGGCAAAGCGCATGGCCATTTTGATAACGAACAGAGAAGGGGAGAAACAAATGAAATCGGATAATTGGCCGATAAAAGGAATGATGCCAGACATCGTGTGTTTGCATACGGGTTTTCATTGGAATTTTTTGTATGTAAATCCAATATAAATATGATACAAGAAGCAAACGCACAATTGGAATAAAATTATGCGGGTTTTATATGGACATACCTTGCTTTAGATATTGATTTTTTGTTACAAGTACGTTAAAATCTATAGCAGTGCGTTGAAATGCGTGAAATAATTTTGTGTGATTTGGAGGACAGGAAATGCAGCTTAAGCAAACGGCCCAAACTTTGCTGACAGATGTGAAGCATTACTGGAAAAAGCCGCCGGCGGGAAGGTACATGCCTTTTAAAGAAATTGCCGCATACAGCGTTGGCGGAATTGGCGCTTATTTCATTATAACGGTGGTCCAGGCGTTATCTCTTTCCGTTGGTAATTTTATTATCGGCAACGCGATTGGTATTGAACCAACCAAAATTTATTTACTTTATGTAATTGCGATTTTGTCGAGCTTCCCGATGACAGCTTTGCGTGCAAATATCATTGATAGTGCGCGCAGCAAAAAGGGAAAATATCGCCCCTATCTGCTCTATATGGGTTTGCCAACGGTCATTTTAGCAATTGGCTTTGTTTGGATGCCGTATGAACATATGAGCATGACGTTCAAAATGATTACAGTCCTGCTCTTTAACATTGGATTCCAGTTTTTCTATATGTTCTTTTATGAAGCGTATGAAAACCTGATTCTTGTTCTCTCCCCTAATACACAGGAGCGCACGGATGCGGCAACAGTAAAAGCTGTAATCTATTCTCTTGCGCCATCCATCGTGAATATCGTTATGCCGATGGCAGCGAAATTCCTCACCAATGGCGATATGACTGATCTGAAGCTGTATCGTTACGCATATCCGCCGATGGTAATTCTCGGATTTTTGCTTTCCATTATGGTTTATGCCAATACGCAGGAGAAGATCATCCAGGCAAAAACGCATGTGGTGCAGGTAAAATTTATTGACGCCATCCGTGCGGTAGCAAAAAATAAATATTTCTGGATCATTTCTTTGGCAGGCTGGATTGGCTTTTTGGAGGCATCCTATGGCACCATCCTGCAATGGCTGTATCAGTATCAGCACGCATGCACCGAGGGGCAGTTCGCCTTGATTCAAACCATCAATGGCAATGCGGCCCTTTGGGGAATGCTGATGGCCCCTTGGGCGATCCGCCGTTTTGGCAAAAAACGGGTGCTTTTGGTTACAAATTTCCTCAATGTTATATTTATTGCTTCGATTTATCCGATCGTTGTGAATGTAGACCCACGCATGTGCATTTGGCTGGTGCTCATTTGCTTATTCAGCAATGGTGTTGTCGGCGCGTTTGCGCACGTTCTCAATCCCAGCATCCAAGGCGATATCCGCGACTACCAGCAATATGTAACAGGAGAGCGGATCGATGGCATGTTTTCTACCGTCGGCTTGATTGGGCAGGTTATCACGCTGGCTACAAGCGGTGTTTTGCCGGCGGTTTATGAGGCGCTGGGCATTACAACGGAAAATGCGGCTTCGATGGGTTATACAAATGCTTATGACGTCCTTTATAACCGCAATATTTTTGAGGATACCTTTGCGCTTTTGGTCGGGTTATCCGTATTTGGCGCAATCATGAATGTAATTCCCTATTTCTTTTATGATTTGACGGAAACGAAGCAGCGCGGCATGATTAACGTATTGAAGGTGCGCGCACTGTTTGAAGATTACGGCAATAACGCGCTGTCCGACAAGGGGCTTGTGGAAACAATTGATTTAGTCAATGAAGCGCGGTCATATGTTGCGTCAGAGCCGGTGTCTGAGTCCAAGGACGGAATCCGCGAGGCCAAGAAATCGGGGGATAAGCAGGCGGTAAAAGCGGCAAAGAAAGCGCATAAAGATGCGATTGAGCACAACCGCATGATTGAAATCTCCAGGTACGTAATAGACGAGATGAATAAATTTGGCACACTTGAGGTGCAGGAGCAGGTTGCAGTTGCAAAAGAGGTATATGTGGCTGGATTATCCAACCTTGTGAATGTTGATCCTGCCGTGCTGCAAAAGGCCAGAGCGCTTCCGAAGAATACGGAGGCGGAAAAGCTTTATCGCAAGGCCGCTATCGAGGAGGCCAAGCAGCGTCTGGCTTCTAGAAAGGTTATTTTGAAGAATTATCCCAACGGCCTGGTGGAATTTGATTCCTCCATTTTCGACGAACTTTTCGCCAAGGAGGATCAGTTGGAGCTGGAGTTGGAACAGGCTTATAAGACGCTTTTCGCCGCGAAGGAGAGCAAAGATCAGGAGGCTGTGAAGCAGGCCAGGATCGACGTCCAAAAGGCAAAGGTTGCCCGCGCTAAGGTGCGCACGGAGATTAAGGAGGCGACCAACGCTAACTCCATCTATCATCGTGCAGCCAAGCCGTGGTTGGATGCGAAGAAGCTCCTTACGCAGGAAGAAAATTATAAGCACTATGATGAGATTGCCGCGATGTATGAGGATGCCAAAGCCCGCGCTGAGGCTCAGGAAGCGAAAGACGATGCGGAAGAAGCTGCCAAGGCGGCGCAGAAGAAGGCAGATAAAGAGGCTGCCCGCGCAAACCGTAGAAATAAATAGCCGTCAGTTTCCTGTTTTAGGATCATTCGATCCTCCTTTTGCCCGATCAATCCATACGTTATTGCGTCTTATGTTCTGACTCGTTTTATTCCAAAGCAATCATTGCATCAGTGTACAGGGGTACACATCAGTTTTTAGCACTGTGGCCGCGCCCCTGGCTGCGTGTTATCCTCCTTGCTTTCCGGCAAGGAAAGCTGTGTCGTCTGCCTTGCCAGAAGCACGGTCACAGGCTGAAAACTTCAAAGAACCGTCAAGGCGTTCCAGACACAGTCGGCATGCGTTTGGGCACGCCTTGACGGCGATGTTCCCCCTGTACACTGATGCATCTCTTTCATAAAACCAACCCGGCTGAACGATAATTTCCATCGTTCAGCCGGGTTGGTTTTAGTATATAACGTAAACTAAATTATATTTTAGGTTGACAATTCGACAGATATCTTTTATGATTGAATGGTAATACAAAAAAGGAGGCCGTAGATATATGGCTATGAAGAACCCTACCAAAACCTACCGCTTGGCATTAATTGGCGTTATGACCGCAATTCTTTGCATATTAGGGCCGTTGTCAATTCCGCTGCCGTTTAGCCCTGTTCCTCTTTCCCTAACAAATTTTGCAATTTTACTGGCGGTGTTCCTGTTGGGATGGAAATGGGGCACCGTTAGCTGTGGTATTTATCTGCTGCTGGGGCTTGTAGGAGTTCCGGTTTTTTCCGGGTTTTCGGGCGGAATGGCAAAACTGCTTGGCCCAACCGGGGGCTATTTGGTCGGCTTTCTATTGTTGGCTGTGATCAGCGGCCTGTTTGTAGAAAAGTTTGAGCAAGCCCGCCTGCCGGTTGCAGCAGGTATGGCGCTTGGTATGCTTGTGGATTATCTTTTTGGTACGCTCTGGCTTGCAATCCTAATGAAATTGAGTTTTGGTCAGGCTCTGATGATGGGGGTTGTGCCTTATCTGGCTGGAGATGCGGTGAAATTGATTATTGCACTGCTGCTGGGAAGCGCATTGCGCCGCCGCCTACAAGCTCTGCGGATTCTCGTCTAGGAAAAACGGCATTTATGAAGCATCATGCCATAGTGCTTTTTATTCCTGTTCAAGCCTGCGAACGCTAACCTCGCCGGAGCTTAGCGTTTCCCGTTTGTTGTCGGATAACGCTATGATTAATCCGCCGTTGTCATCGATATCTACTGCCAATGCCTCAGACCACACTTGGTTGCGTAGAAATCGGATTTGTTCACCGATAATCATGGATCGCATGCGGTATTCCGGAAGGAAACTGCGCAGCTCCAGCGTATCGCATAAGATGCAAAGCTGATTGATAATCTCTGCCGCCAAATGGTTGCGGGTGGTGGCAGGCGGCTCATCTGTGTAGAGAAACCCGGCCTTATGCCGCAGCTCTTCCGGAAGTGTGCTTTGGCTCCCTTTAAAATTGATGCCGATTCCCACCACAACGCTTTCAATGACGCCTGTTTCAAAATTTGTCACAGCCTCTGTAAGAATTCCGCAGATTTTTTTTTCATTCAGATATAGGTCGTTTACCCACTTGATTTGCGGATGCCTGCCAGTTACCGTGTCGATCGCCCGGCATACACCAACCGCTGCCGCCGTGGTAATTAATACGGCGTTGGAAACATCGGCCTTGGGCCGCAGGATCACACTCATATAAAGCCCATTGCCGCGCGGAGAAAAAAAACTTCTGCCCAGTCGGCCCCTTCCGGCGCTTTGTTCTTCTGCAAGCACAGCAGAGCCCTGCTCCGCACTCTCCAACGCCATTCTTTTTGCCTCCTGATTCGTGGAGGGAAGGCAGGGGAAAACGCGGATTTCCCGGGATTTCAGAGGGGGGTTCAAGTAGGGGAGGATTCCCTGTGTGGAAAGCAGATCGTTATCGGTGCAAAGCGTATAGCCTTGATTGGGAACGGCTTCGATATGATAGCCCTCTGCCTCCAATGCACGCACAGCCTTCCACACCGCTGCGCGCGATACGGAAAGCGAATTGGCAATCGCTTCGCCGGAGAGGGGGATTCCACGGTTTTCCTCGAGCTTTTTTAGTACGAATTCTTTGACAGACATACCGTTATCATCTCCTATTGTTCATCAGTATACAGCAGCCGGCTTTTCATTGTCAATTTAGAATCGCAATTCGGTTTACAGCCTAAAAAGCCAAAAACAGGCCAACACTTGGTTGGCCTGTTTTTGATTTGTGAAAAGGCTATTTAGTGCTTTTTCTTTGCAAGCACAACCACTGCTGCTGCGGCCATAGTCAACGCCGCAATTGCATCAATTCCGGTGTTTCCAGTATCCGGAATCTCAACATCATCAGCTGCGCCGTTAGAACCACCATTCGTATTGGCGTTATCAGTTTTGTTGGGATCGCTTGGCGTAGCCGCGCTGCCGCTACCGCCTACGAGGCCAGCGAGCATGCCGAGAATATCAACGTCGCCCAACATGCTGGTGTCAATACCGAGCTTTGCAAGAGCATCCTTAACGGCGCTGATGTCTACTTGATCTTTGATCGCGCCTAGATCGAAATCACCGCCGCCCAGAAGGCCTGCAATCTCGCTCAGGTCAATGCCGGAACCGCTCAGGGCGTCCTTGATGGAGTCCAGATCGATATTGCCGAGCGCTTCTGTGATTTTTGCAGTGTCGAAGTCGCCTAGGCTTGCCTTAATCTCCTCAATTTTATCGGTGAAGGAACCGAGGTCGGGCGTGGCGGCAAAGGCCGGAACGCACAATGCAAGGCAGAGTACAAGCGCCAGGGCAATGCTTAGAAGTTTTTTCATGGGTACCATTTCCTTTCTGAATATTTTCCAGAACGCAAGTTGCCAAGAGGCAAAAACGAACTGAAGTGCCGCACAAAATTCAGAAGTTGTGTAACACATATAAATATATAAACATGTCACAGTATATTTGTCAACATATTGTATACGAATTAATAAATAATTAATAATTACGACATGATATATTTACTAAAAGATCATATCTGAGTCGTTTTTAAAGAACGATCTATATATAGAATATACTTAATGTATATATTACCTTCAATTATTCCTCCTTCTGGAATAGGAGGAAATTTGGAACCTGGTTTGGAGCATACTAATACGAGAAGGTGGGCAGGAGAAAAACAGCTTTTCTGTCAAAGTGGAGATGTGGTATAATAGCTTCAAACATTTTGTTTGAAGCATTGGAAAAATGGTTGTCGGCGCGAAACGCCTCCTGCCGCAGAGCGGCAACGCCATTTTTCACAGAGGTTGATCTTGCGCGCATGGTATAATAGCTTCAAACATTTTGTTTGAAGCATTGGAAAAATGGTTGTTGGCAGAATGGATTGTGAATCATCATTTGGTTGGGGAGAGTGAAAGGGGAATGCTCAGGTTGACGCGTTATCTGAAGGGCTTCCGAAAGGAAGTGATTCTGGGCCCTCTGTTCAAGTTGACAGAGGCGATTTTTGAGCTGATTGTACCCTTGGTAATGGCCCGTATCATTGACGTAGGGATTCGTGGGCATCATCAAACGTACATTCTGCAAATGGGCGGCGTGCTTGTTCTGCTGGGCGTCACTGGATTGATCTGTGCGCTGATTTGTCAGTATCTAGCTGCCAAAGCATCGCAGGGTGTGGGCACAGTGCTGAGAAATGATCTGTTCCTTCATATCAACCGGCTTTCCTATGCTGAGATTGATCGGATCGGCACACCCTCCCTGATTACTAGGCTGATCAATGATGTAAACCAGCTACAGCTTGCTGTTGCGATGTTGATTCGGTTAGTCGTTCGCGCGCCGTTTCTGGTGATCGGCTCTACCATCATGGCCATGATGATTGATTGGCGGCTTTCGCTGATTTTTCTTGCTGCTGCTCCGTTGATTGCGGGAACCATCTATTTGATTATGAGTCGCTCCATTCCTTTCTATCGTATTACCCAGAAGCTTTTGGATCGGGTGAGCCTGATTACCCGGGAAAATCTCTCCGGCGCCCGTGTGATCCGGGCGTTTTCAAGGCAGAAAACGGAGCAGAAGCGTTTTCATGAAGCGGCGGGTGAAATTGAACGCACCGCCGTGCGCGTGGGTAAAATTTCTGCGTTGCTTAATCCAGCCACCTATGTGATCGTCAACCTCGCTATTATCGCAATTATCTGGTTCGGCGGGCTGCAAGTGGATAGCGGCCGTCTGACCCAGGGCGAGATTACAGCTTTAGTCAGCTATATGACGCAGATCATGCTGGCGCTGATCGTCATTGCCAATCTCGTCGTAATTTTTACAAAGGCCTCCGCCTGTGGCACGCGCGTCAGCGAGGTGTTGGAGCTTGCTCCAACGGTAACCGATCCAGGCGGCGAGCCTGTGTCTATCCAGGCCAAAGAGGACACGCCGAAGGTATCGTTCCAAAACGTATCCTTTTCCTATGGCGGCGCGCAGGAAAATGCGTTGGAACAGATTGAACTGCATGTCCGCCGTGGGGAGACGGTTGGCGTCATTGGCGGCACCGGCTCCGGCAAATCCACGCTGGTCAATCTGATTCCCCGTTTTTATGATGCAACAGCCGGGCAGGTGATGGTGGATGGCGTTCCTGTAACGGACTATCCATTTTCCCAGCTACGCGGTCAGATCGGCGTGGTGCCGCAGCAGGCGGTGCTGTTTGCCGGAACGCTGCGTGAAAATATGCAGTGGAGGAAACGGGATGCCTCAGATGAAGAAATTAGCCGTGCGTTAGAAATTGCACAGGCTGCCGAATTTGTAAGCAAGCTTCCGGAAGGGCTCGATACCATGATTCAGCAGGGTGGACGCAATTTGTCTGGCGGGCAACGCCAGAGGCTGACGATTGCCCGCGCGCTGGTTGGCACGCCGCAGATTTTGATTTTGGATGACAGCGCCAGTGCGCTGGATTTTGCCACGGATGCGGCGCTGCGCAAAGCGCTTCGGCAGAAAACGCGAGATATGACTGTTTTTATGGTGTCGCAGCGGGCGGGGACCGTCCGTGCGGCTGACCGTATCGTCGTGCTTGACGATGGCCGAATTGTCGGTATTGGGCCGCATAGCGAGCTGTTTGAGACATGCGCGGTTTATCGGGAGATATGCCTCTCTCAGATGAATGAAGAGGAGGCGGCAGGATGAGAAAGCAGATTTTAAAGCGTGTGCTGGGCTTTTCCAGGCCCTATATTGGTTATCTCGTTCTGGCCCTCATTAGCGCGGTGCTCAGCGTTGGCATGACGCTGTATGCGCCGATCCTGATCGGACGGGGAATTGATCAAATCATCGGCCCGGGTAATGTTGATTTCAAAGCAATTTTGTCTGATATCGCTTGGCTGGCCGGCACGGTAGCGGTCGGCGCTCTGTTTCAGTGGCTACTTGCACAGTGCACGAATATTCTCGCCTACCGTACGGTGCGCGATCTGCGCGTTTCCGTATTCGATAAGCTGGAGCGAGTGCCGCTGAAATATATCGATTCCAATGCGCATGGCGATTTGATCAGCCGCGTGGTCAATGATATTGATCAGGTGTCCGACGGCCTTTTGCAGGGCTTTACCCAGTTGTTTACCGGTGTTGTGACGATTCTTGGAACGCTGGGCTTTATGTTGTCTGTCAGCCCGTGGATTGCTCTGGTTGTTGTGGTGCTCACACCACTGTCACTTTTTGTTTCTGCCTTTATCGCAAAGCGCTCTTATCAGAAATTCCGAGAGCAGTCTGAAACGAGAGGCGAGCTCAGCGGATATGCAGAGGAGCTGGTTGGCGGGCAGCGGATTGTTAAGGCCTTCGGCTATGAGCAGCGCGCGCAGGAAACGTTTGAGGAGATCAATGCGCGCCTCTATGATTGCGGCGTGAAGGCACAGTTTTATTCGTCACTCACGAATCCGTGCACACGTTTTGTTAATGCAATGGTTTATGCAGCGGTCGGCGTCTGCGGTGCAATCGCCGCGCTGCGCGGTGGGCTCACAATTGGCCAGCTCTCCGCTTTTTTACAATATGCCAATCAGTATACAAAGCCTTTCAATGAGATTTCCGGCGTGGTCACAGAGCTGCAAACCGCAATTGCCTGTGCAGGCCGTGTTTTTGAGGTGCTCGATTCTCCGGATGAAACGCCTGATCCGGCGGATGCAGTGGTCATGGCGGAGAGCAAAGGGCAGGTCAATCTCCATGATGTTTCGTTCTCCTATCATCCGGGAAAGCGCTTTATTGAAGCGCTTAATCTCTATGCTAATCCTGGGCAGCGCATCGCCATCGTCGGTCCGACCGGCTGCGGCAAAACAACGATTATCAATCTGTTAATGCGCTTTTACGATGTGGATGCGGGTGAGATCCTTGTGGATGATGTGGATATTCGCCATATTACCCGTGCGAGCCTGCGTGGTCAGTTTGGCATGGTGCTACAGGATACGTGGCTTTTTGCCGGCACCGTGCGGGAAAATATTGCCTATGGCCGGCCTGACGCTACGCAGGAGCAAGTGGCGGCAGCGGCAAAGGCCGCGCATGCGCATAGCTTTATCAAACGCCTTGCGCAAGGCTACGATACTGTGCTTGCAGAGGATGGCGGCAATCTCTCCCAGGGGCAGCGCCAGCTGTTGAGTATCGCGCGCGTAATGCTCACCGATCCGCCGATGCTGATTTTGGATGAAGCGACGAGCAGCATCGATACACGCACGGAAATTTATGTGCAGCGCGCGTTTACCAGAATGATGGAGGGCCGCACCTGCTTTATTGTTGCGCACCGGCTCTCCACCATCCGGGAGGCGGATTGCATCCTCGTCATGCGAGACGGAAAGATCATTGAACAGGGGACGCATGAAAGCCTGCTTAGGAAAGATGGCTATTATGCACAGCTCTATAACAGCCAATTTGCCCGATCGGAAGGCTGAAATTTTAATTACAAATCCCGCATTTTGCAACAGGCCTCTTTTTTCTGCTTAAAAAAGCAAGAAGCTTAGATATTTGTGGCTATGTACTGATAAGCGTTACCGGATTTCCCAATTCGGTCAACCACGCCGAGCTCATAAAGCAGCAACAGCGCCGTTTGTGCATCTGAGAGGCGGATTCTTGTTGCTTTTTGATAGTCCTTCGCCATAAAAGGGGAGGGTAGCGTTTTTGGAAGAAGCTGCCGATAGTCAGATGGAGCATTGATTACGATTTCTTGGATGAATGCGGATGGAATACGGTCACACCGTGTCGCGCCCTTTTTGCCGTCAGCGCTCCAGCCATCCCGGCAGCGGTATTCTTCGATTTCCAGGATTGCGATTCGGATGCTCAGATTGGGGTGCAAAAGGAGAGGCCTAATTTTATAGAGCTCACGAAATACGTCCTGGGCTACGCCTTTCCGTGGGCTTTTACGCGGTTTTGAGACTTCGCCTGTTTGCGGGTCAATCCATAAGAGTTTTTTTACAGCTGCCACGGGGTAAACCACAGAAACGTGGGTGACGGATAAAAAAGCCTCGAGTTTTTTTCGTAGCTTATCAAATGATTGCGTTTGAATCTCAATAATTCCGTTTTCTCCGACGATATCGGCAATATAGCGCCCAATTTTAATTTCATGGCTTTCTGCATCCGGCTCATAATAGGCTTTTAGCGCCGCATGCAGCGTTTTTTCTCCAAGCGTCCCGATGCCGTTTTGTCCACGCAAACTTTCTCGCGCCTGCCTGCATGCCTGCTGAAATCGATTGCAGTCCATCACGCTTCCCCTCCAAGATGTGCGATTGCCCTATCATAGCACAATACAACACTGGGAAGCAATGCGCAGCGGCCAGAATGATTTGGATCGGGAATCATTTCCCCAAGGCATATTATGAAAAACCCTGTATCGATGGCCGGATGCAAAGTTCGGCCAGGATACAGGGCTTTTTTCCTTCTGAGAAACAGAAGGCTATTTTATTGCTCCCCGTTATGGACTTCCAGAACTTCGTTTTCACGAAAGAGGAGCGACAGGCACCAGATGCCCGCGAGAGCGACTACTGTATAAATGATTCGGCTCAGAATAGCACCCTGGCCACCGCAGATCCATGCGACGATATCAAACTTGAACAGCCCAATGCTGCCCCAGTTGATGGCACCGATCACAACAAGGATCAGAGAAATTCGATCCAGCATTTTTTTCAACTCCTTCAATGGTTTCAACGATAGTATGGACGGGAATGAAAAAAATATGCGGGTATCCAATAGAAAATTCAGGATAATGAATTGCAAATTGCGTGAGAGTCGGAATCAATTTTATTTATTTTATGAAAAATAAAAAGGATCTATCTGCGCACGATAGAGGGCTTACGGATATCTTGGTTGATAAATGACCGAGATTATTTTTTTGCACTCGGAAAAGAGAAAAGGAGCCTGACCAAAACCGACAGAAAAGCGATGCCATGAAAGCTATAATAAAACGTATCAAACAGACATTTGGGGGCGGTAGGTTGTCTCAGGTTGTCTATGTCGATGTGCTGTTCACTCTCAACCTTTTTGTCAATTATCTCCTCCTGCTATCTGGTGCGTGTTTGCTCAGGGAGAAGGCAAAACGATGGCGGCTGCTGCTTGGGGCTGCCCTTGGAGCCGTTTATTCCCTGATCATTTTTGCGCCGGAGCTTCCTAATTTCCTTTCGATTTTAATCAAAGTAATATTTTGCGTGACCATTGTTCTGGCAGCCTATCCGGTGCATGGGCTTCGCCATTTTGGCAAACTGACAGCCTGTTTCCTTGCCGCCAATTTTATTTTTGCCGGGTTTATGATGGGAATTTGGCTGCTATTCCGCCCCAAAGGGATGGTTTACCAAAATGGGGCAGTGTATTTTGATATTAGCGTGACGGTTTTGATTGTAACGGCAATCGTCTGCTACGGGCTGACGGTGTTATTCTCCAAGCTCTTTCGGCGCCATGCGCCTGAAAATCGGATTTACACGTTGCAAGTTGAGCTCAATGGTTGTCGTTTATGCACGCAGGCGTTGCTTGATACGGGCAATCGTTTATCTGATTGCTTTAGCGATACGCCGGTGATCCTATTGGAATATGCGCGGGTGAAAACGTTGCTGCCGCCTGAACTCAGATCGTTTTTCCGCGAAAGGCCTTCGGCGCTACATGCGCCGCCGGAAGCTGCTTCGCTCGGCTTTCGGTTGATTCCGTATCACACCGTGGGAGGAACAGGCCTTTTGCCAGCATTTCGTCCGGAGAAGGTGATTATCTCCGATGCGCATATGCAGTTTGAGAAGAAGGATGTGCTGATAGCCGTTGTTAACGATCGGCTGGCGGCAGGGGAATATGGGGCGCTGCTAAATGAGCGCCTGGTGCAAGGGGGTATACAAGATGGAATTTATTATCAGGAACATACTACATAAACTGTCGGCCCGGCTATGGCGTTCCGTTTTTTGTTACGAGACAAAGCGCGCCACAAAACAAGGTTTCCCAGAATACCGGCCGGGCATCCGCTTCCTTTTGGCCATATTTAGGCCGTCTTCCGTTTTTTATATTAATGGTTCTCAGGCTCTGCCGGCTCCGTTGAGCAAAGAAGAAGAAGCAAAGCTGATGCAGCGGCTCGCACAAGGAGATGAAAGCGTCCGGGAGGATCTAATCGTGCACAATCTACGCCTGGTGGTTTATATTGCGCGCAAATTTGAAAATTCAGGCGCAGGGATTGAGGATCTGATTTCCATTGGGACAATCGGTCTCATTAAGGCGGTCAACACCTTTTGCCCTACACGGAATATCAAGCTGGCCACCTACGCTTCACGCTGCATTGAAAATGAGATATTAATGCATCTACGCAAAACCAATTCCCAGCGGTCGGAGGTTTCGATTGACGAGCCGCTTAATATTGATTGGGACGGGAATGAGCTCTTGCTCTCCGATGTGCTCGGCAGCGAACCGGATACGGTAAATATCGGTATTGAGGTAGAGGACGAACGGAATCTTCTGCTAGAAACAGTCGGCCGCTTGGAGGAGCGGGAAAAGCTTATTATGTGCATGCGCTTTGGAATCGGCGGCGAGAAGGAGCATACCCAGAAAGAAGTCGCCGACCTTTTGGGGATTTCGCAAAGCTACATTTCTCGGTTGGAAAAACGGATCATTGAGCGCTTGAAAAGGGAGCTGGAAAAAGCGATTTAAAAATGACCGGATCAGGATGGCAGCATCTCGATCCGGTCATTTTGGTAAATGTGTCAATACGGTTTATTTAAAAATCAATTTCTGTGTCATAATAGCAGGCCTTCAGCAGCTTTTCCATCTCTTCCTGCGTGGGGATGCGAGGGTTAGAGCCCGTGCATGCATCGGCAATTGCATTTTTGGCGACTTCAGCGATGGAGCCGTTAAACTCATTCTCATCGATGATGCTCGTGTCGGCCAATACGCCGCCCTGCCCGTAGTTCTTGATTCCGAGGGGAATATTAAGCTGACGGTTCATCTCACGCAGCTCTTCAATCAGTGCGTCAATCAATTCGGCAGTGGTATTGCCGGGCAAATGGATAAACCGCGCAATGTTCGCATAGCGCTCGGCAGCTTGCGTATTTTTGGAGTTAAAACGGATCACTTTGGGCAGGTACATCGCGTTGGCTGCGCCATGAATAATATGCCCTCCGCTGTATGCGGCGCCGGTTTTATGGGCCATGGAGTGGACGATGCCAAGCAGAGCGTTTGAGAAGGCCATGCCTGCCAGACACTGCGCGTCGTGCATCTGTGCGCGGGCTTCCATGTCTCCGTCATAAGATTTTTTAAGATATTGGTGGATCATTTGAATCGCGTGCAGCGCGAGCGGATCCGTATAATTGCAGTGAAGCGTGGATACATAGGCTTCAATTGCGTGCGTCATCGCGTCCATCCCAGTGTGCGCCGTCAGCTTCTGCGGCATGGTTTCCGCCAAAGCGGGATCAACGATCGCCACATCCGGTGTGATGTTAAAATCTGCTAGCGGGTATTTAATGCCCTTCTGGTAGTCTGTGATAACGGCAAACGCCGTCACTTCCGTTGCAGTGCCAGAGGTGGAGGGGATGGCACAGAACTTTGCCTTTGTACGCAGGGTGGGGAAGGAGAAGGGGGTAATCAATGCTTCAAAGGTGGTATCCGGGTATTCGTAAAACACCCACATGGTTTTTGCGGCATCAATGGGGGAGCCGCCGCCCATGGCGACGATCCAATCCGGCTGGAACTCACGCATCACGGCGGCGCCGCGCATAACTGTTTCTACAGAGGGATCGGCCTCTACACCCTCAAAGAGCTTTACCTCCATGCCCGCTTCCTTCAGGTATGAAACAGCCTGATCGAGAAAACCAAAGCGCTTCATGGAACCTCCGCCAACAACAACGACAGCCCGCTCGCCTTTCAGGTTTTTTAGCTCTTCCAAGCTGCCTTTCCCATGATATAGATCTCGGGGCAATGTAAAACGTGCCATAACACAAACCTCCTGAAATGTAATGAGATAAAAAGAATCGGGCCTTGCCCTTGGTTCCTGGCCGTATGCCTATTAGGAACCTATGTTTTTATTTTACCGCTTTTTGTAGCAAAAGGCAATCAAAAAGGAAAGAATTATATAGAAAGCGACGGTAGAGCTTCGCCTGCCGCCGCCTTTTGCCGCAATTATAAATCTATTTTTAAATCTTTATAATAGTATTCTTTATCTCGATCGTTGATCTCACGCAGCACCCGGCACGGGTTTCCTACCGCAACCACATTGGGTGGGATATCTTTTGTAACAACGCTCCCTGCTCCGATGACTGAATGATCCCCAATCGTTACCCCTGGCAATACGATTGCGCCTGCCCCGATCCAAACATTCTTGCCAATTCGGACGGGAATGTTAAACTGGGCGACTTTTTCCCGTAGCGGTGGATCCACAGGGTGCCCTGCCGTGGCGATTATGACGTTCGGCCCAAACATCACGTTATCGCCAACAAAGATATCCGTATCGTCTACCAAGGTCAGGTTGAAATTCGCGTATACATTGTTGCCGAAATGCGTATATTTTCCCCAATTCGCATGAAGCGGAGGCTCAATATAGCAGTTTTCACCGATTTCGGCCAACAGATTTTTTAAAATTTGCTCCCTCTTTTGCGATTCGGATGGGCGCGTATGGTTGTAATCATACAGAATTTCTAGGCATTCCAGTTGCTCTTTGGCAATTTCTTCGTCTGTGCAAAAATAGAGCTTGCCGCTCTGCATCCGTTCTCTAGTCGTCATCCAGGGTGCCTCCTCTCAATGTCAGTACATTTCATCGTCGTTATTGGTGAGTTTTCGCTTTAATTCCGCCAGCGCTTCCTCAATGGCCTGCATGGAGCGGTCTGTCGCCTGGTTGAGCTGAGAGCCGCGGAACATACGCCCGGTTTTATGATGACCCGGCCGCTTGAGCTTCCGGTAGTTGTCAAGCTGTTCCTTCGTTTCCGTCAAGCGGGCAGAAAAATCACCTGCCCAGGAGGATTGCTCGGTATGTTTGCTGACTGATTGCTGGAATTCAGCCATTTTTTGCTCTAGGGTATCCTTCATGGAACGCATTTTATCCATTAGCTTGCGGATATCCAGCGCCGTGCGCACCGCATTGATCAAATCTGCTAGGAAAACGGAGAAAATCAAGCCGAGAATGATATAGACAATATTGGCCGGAATCATCGAAATGATTTCCTCTACCGGTGGATGGACGATATAGAGAAATACAAGCGTCGCAATCCCCCAGTAAAGGGAGTTGCGCAGACAAATACGCCCCTGGATGTTAAATTTTCGATCCGAATAATCCCACCAGCGCGCATGGAATAGTTTTTCCATTAACACACTCGTGATAAATTCCACGATATCTGCTACGATTATCCCAACGATAAACAGCAAAATCGGCTTAAGTGCCGAGGGAACGGCGTAGCTTTCTTTAATTGGAGAGAGGCAAATGAGAAATGCAACCGCGCCCGTCCCATAGATTGGGCACATTGGACCTGTTAAAAAGCCGCGGTTAATCCATTTGCGTTTGGCGAGCGAGCAGTAAATCGATTCCATCAGCCATCCAGCCGCGCTGTAAAAGAAAAAATAGAGAACGTACATTGGTATCGTCGGCGCCACGCTTATGACCATCCTTTCTTACGCCGGCCGCAACAATGTGCGGCCTTGGCGCAGCCAAAATATCGAGCGAAGTTTTATGCTTCCAAATGCCGGCGGAGGATTTCCTTATGCTTTTTTGCCTGCTTTGGGATTAGGGAGAGGATCAGCTCCCAGGTAGCGCAGTATTTATCCGCCATGCTTACGATGAAGGATTCCCGGTAGCGCGGCGGGCGGATGGTCAAGGGCCACATATGCTTGATGATGATATCCTCTTCCATTTTGCTCAGCGTGGTTAGTTCGCGGGCGTTTTTCAGTGCAAATCCTGGATGCAGATAACCGTGCGGGCGATGGCTCGAATCCTTCTCCCGCCAATCGTAGTAGAACAGATCGTGCAAAATTGCGCCACGGGCCGCCGTGCGATAATCAAGCCCCAGGCGCCTGCATGTGAGAAAGCTGATATAGGCTACGCTTGTGATGTGTTGGAGACGGTCGATATCCAAATGCTGCTCATAGATTGACAGCCCTTGAACCTCCGGGCGGTTATACAGATCCTCGATAGCTTCAAAAAAGGCGGGGCTCATATGCTCACGCCCTAAGAAAGAGCTGATATAGGCCTGGTGCAATTTGTTCATAAACAGATGCGCTCACTTTCTTTGTAAAATAGAAATTTTTGGAAGGCAGCCAAGCCTGCATATTTGGCCAGGCCATTGCTAAGAAACATGCAATAAGTATACTATAACAAGCTCGAAAATCCAATATGATTCGTGGGATTGTAGGCAATCCTTAACCATTTTTAACTTCTTGTTCATAAAAAGAGGTGTTTTCCTGCAAAAAATGCGCCACGGCGTTTTCCGTATTGGAGCCAATCACGCCTGTAGCCGCCGCCAGAATTCGCTCGTGCGCGTTGGATACGGCGTAGCTTTCATCGGCCGCGGCGAAGAGGGGAAGGTCGTTGAGATTATCTCCAAAGGCCACCATATGCTTTGCTCCCATTCGCTTTTGGATCCATTTAGCGCCGGATGGCTTGCTGGCCTTGCTGCTAAACGCTTCAATCAACCAGGCGTCAGAATACGTATCCTTATAAAGCACACTTGTCAGCCCCTCAATTGCAGAAAGCTCCCGCGCAACGGGCAAAAGCGTGTCGTAACAATCAAACGTAGTCAGATAGATAGAGGGCATGTCGTTCGTCACGGTTAAATGGTTTACCATGGTAAAATGTTTGTCCGGAGCATTTTTACGGCTTTCATAGTATTTCCGGTTTGCTTCCGGTTTAAGCTGCGTAAAGCAGACCTCCAGTGTATTTTGATTCAACCGGTTATAAAATGGGGCGATATGATGCCGCTCAAAAATAGCCAAGGCGGCGCGTGCTGCTTCCGGTTCAATCGGGCATACGGAAACAGGCTCCCGTTTTTCCATATCGTAAATGACTACTCCATTCATTAGGATCACCGGCAGGCGAAGATTCAGCTTCTCCAAAAGCGGAGCGGCGCTGGAAGCGCTTCGGGCCGTGGCAACCGTAAAAAAAAGGCCGTTGGCAATCATGGTGTTTAAAGCGCTTGCCGTTTCGTCTGAAACCTTGCATTCTGGCGTAAGCAGGGTACCATCTAAATCACTGATATAAAGCGTATCTAGGTTGTGCATGTTAATCCCGTCCTCTTTTCCTTTAACGTTCTATATCTGTTGAACAAGAAGAAAACCTTACCAAAGCATGTTTTTAAAGTTTACCTCTTTTTCAGCAAAATGGCAATATCAGAGGATCTCCTTTTCAAGTAATTGATGAAAATACTTGCCACCGGGTGAGGAAATCGGTATAATAAAAAGGTCGACAGTCCGATTGGCGTTGGAAGAATCCGGATGTCCTGCGGGTGGCGGCAACTTGCGCAAACGCAATTTGAACCTCGCTGAAGCGGGCTTTGCTTGTTGTTATTTGTGTTTGATGGACAGATTAATTTGTCCCAATTCCTTGTCCGGTTTTATCCGGCGCTTAGTTTCATCTTCAAGGATAATGGAGTTTTGGGAGGCACAGGAGCGATCAAGAATGTTAGGAAAATATGTGAGAGTTAAGGTAGTGCGTCCCATTGGTGCAAAGCATCCGCGCTTTCCCTTTACCTATCGGCTGAATTACGGTTTTGCCCAAGGGGTTACAGGCATCAGCGGAGAGGCGCAGGGCGTTTATATCATGGGGATCGACCATCCGGTACGGGAGTTTGACGGCCGGGTGATTGCGATTGTGCGGCGCAACAATCATAAGGGAATTGTGTGGGTTGCCGCGCCGAAAAGCAAGCACTTCATCGTCAATGAAATTTGTGATGCGATTGATTTTGCCGAAGGCCATTACGGCTATACGTTGGAGTGTCTGTATGAACGTTCCTGCGGCGCGGTCGTATACCGTATGGATGCCGGGCAGCCCCTTTATTTGCTCATCAAAAATAAGCGGAGCGCGCATTGGGGGTTCCCAAAAGGCCATATGGAAAAGGGTGAAACACAGGAGGAAACGGCAAAACGGGAAGTGCTTGAAGAAACGGGAATGCACATTCGGCTGCTGCCTGATTTTTCCTCCAAATCGGAGTATACGATTCAGGGGAAAGTAGAAAAGTCCGTTACGATCTTTTTAGCAATTACAGAGGATAAAAATACTGTGATTCAGCAGGAGGAAATCGAAGATTTTATCTGGTTGCGTTATGATCGGGCGCTGAAGATGCTCAATTATGAAAATGATAAGATGATTCTAACGAAAGCCAATCGTTTTTTGATGGAAACTGCGATGCCTAAAATTTGAATTTTGAAATGAGGTTGTATAATGGCGGAAACCTTGGCGCAATATTTCGTGGATTTTTTGCAGAATAAAATACCCAACGAATTGATTGTATTCATCGTGTCGCTATTCCCCATTCTTGAACTAAGAGGCGGAATGATCGTGGCGAAGCTCCTGGATGTTCCGTTTATCACGGCGTTTCTTATTTCGTTTATCGGCAATATGGTGCCGATTCCTTTCATTTTGCTATTTATCAAAAAGATATTTGCCTGGCTGCGCCGCTTTCCCCGCTGGGCAAGAATCATTGATAAATTAGAAGCCCGCTCTATGAGTAAAAGCGATCAGATCGAGAAATATAAAGAGTGGGGGCTTCTGCTGTTTGTGGCCATCCCTCTCCCAGGAACGGGCGGATGGACAGGCGCTTTGATCGCGTCGTTGTTTGATCTGCGCATTAAAAAATCGCTTCCGATTATCACGCTCGGCGTTTTGGTTGCGGGCTTGATTATGTCACTGATCGTATATGGAGTCTTTGGCGGACTGGCAAGCTTGTTTTGAGAAGGGCTTCATTCATAAAAGGGCGGGCCTGTCCGTACAGGCCCGCTGGCAGTGTTTTATTTTGCGCTTGCCGCTGCAAAAATGCATCGTGCATTTGCAGCGGCCTGTTTTTTTCCGCATGATAATGGATTTGATTTTTGCTCAGCTCGTATAATCCTCAATCAGCCGTTGTAGCTCCTGTATCGTCTGCGCGGGAATCCCATGCAGCAATTCTTGCTGGTTGACGGTTGGCAGGCTATCTAAATAAACATCAAATACTTCCATCGGCTCAGTGCTTCCAGTGCGGTAAGAAGCGATCCGGCCTTGGTATTCTCCCAGCATATATGGCGCTTGTTCTGTCTGCTGCGTAGGGGAGACGTTCGTTTCCGCTCCTGTGACGGAAGTACGGATGGCGTCCGTTGTCAGAATAGCTGCTGAAAAAATCAGGCATACCGCACATAAAATACGGATTCCTTTCCGCATCATATCGGTGTTCCCTCCGCTTCTAAAATGAAAATTCGCTTTTAGTTTGCGCATGTTTTTTTTGTTTTATACCAGAGTATGGAAATTGCGCGATTTTGCTTCTTTTATATGGAAAACGAATTTTCGAAAATTACTAAACTTTTCCGAGAAAGTATGCTATAATAATCGAATAGAAAAGGAGGCAGAGGATTTTATGAATCATGGTCCACGAAATTCCAAGCCTGTGAAAAGGCCGTCCGGTCAATCCGGGGCGGCTCATAAATCTCCTGTTCGCAAGGGGCAAATTACCCATGCACGTAAACCCGGCAGTAAAAAAACGAGGCGCGCTTTTTCTACTCCTGTCAAAGTGCTTCTGGGCGCGCTGGTAACGGTTGCATTGACATGCCTGATCGTTGGCATAACGATGCTTGTCTATATGATTGCATTCACTCATGGGGATCCTGCGATTAACTTGGATGAATACAAAGCAAATCAAAATCAGACGACCATCGTATACGCTTACGATAAAAACCAGCAGCCTGTAGAGGTAACGCGGCTGCACGGGACAGAAAACCGCATCTGGGTCAACCTCAGCCAAATGCCGGAAGAAATGAAACAATCGGTTATCGCCATTGAGGACAAGCGCTTCGAAAAGCACAACGGGGTCGATTGGTTCCGCACTGCTTCTGCGATTGTGAAGCACGGTATGTCTCAAGGCGGCTCGACAATTACGCAGCAGTTGATAAAAAACCTGACGGGGGATAAGGATGTTACCATCGTCCGTAAGTTTCGTGAGATCCTTTACGCCCTGAATTTGGAGCGCAATTACTCCAAAGATGAAATTTTGGAGGCATATCTCAATACCATCTATCTTGGCGAGGGCTGCTACGGCGTGAAAACAGCGGCGGAAAAATATTTTGGCAAGGATGTCAGCGAGCTGAATCTAGCAGAGTGCACCGCTCTGCTCGGCATCACGCAGTATCCCTACAAATATGATCCGCTGGTCAACCCGGAAAATAATAAAGCCCGGCAGAAATACGGGCTGGACGTGCTTCTGGAAGAGGGGACGATTTCCCAGAAGGAGTATGACGAGGCGATTGCCTATTCGCTTGTTTTCACCAACAGCAAGGAGTATAAGGCAGCGCACAAGGACGATAAGAAAGCGGCAGAGTCAGAGAGTAAGATCCAGAGCTATTATGTGGATTACGTCGTCGATCAGGTGATTGACGATCTGATGGAGCAATATGGCCTGACGGAGCAGCAAGCCACGCAAAAGGTCTATTATGGCGGATTAAAAATTTATACCGCCATGGATCCGGACGTGCAGTCCTCCATGGAAAATGTGTTTTATAACCGTAAAACAGTTGCCAACAAGGGCGTTCAGGCCGCAATGACAGTGATGGATTATAAAGGCCGCGTTGTCGGCGTTGTTGGCGGGCTGGGAGAGAAGCAGCAGAACCGCGGCCTTAACCGCGCGGTTTCTTCCAAGAGGCAGCCGGGTTCTTCTATCAAACCGTTGAGCATTTATGCGCCTGCGATCGAAAATAATCTTTACAATTGGTCCTCCATGATCGCGGATTCGCCTTCCCGTTATGTTGATGGCAAGCCGTGGCCTGTCAACTATGGCCAAAAGGTGGGCGACGGGCAGCTTCACCCGTTGCAGTACGCGGTGGAACGCTCTTTGAACACCGTGCCCGCCCGTATGCTGGAAAAAATAACGATCAAAACGTCTTTTGACTTTTTGGAGAACCATTTCCACCTTTCTACGCTGGAAAAATCGGATGCGGATTGGGCTCCGCTTGTTACCGGCGCCTTTACGCAGGGTGTTACTACCCTCGATATGGCGGCCGCCTATGCGGCAATTGGCAATGGCGGCACCTACTATGAGCCCTATTGCTATTATAAAGTGACCAACAGCTCAGGCTCTGAAACGCTTTTACAGACCTCTGTGAAAGGTGAAAAGGTATTGTCGCCCGACACGGCGGATGTTGTTTGCGAGCTGTTGCAGGCGAACACCAACTACGGCACGACAAAGGCGGCTGCGGTCAGCGGCTTCCAGACAATGGCGAAAACCGGTACAACGACGGATGAAAAAGACCGTTGGTTTGCCGCGGGCACGCCCTATTATGTGTCGGCCACCTGGTATGGCTATGATACGCCTAAAACCATTTATCTCGATTCCAACTATAACCCCTCCGCCAAGCTGTTTAAGGCTGTTTTTGATCCGATTCACAAAAATCTGGCGCCCAAAGAATTTGGGAAAAGCGGCCTCACGGTTGAGAAGGAATATTGTAAGAAAACCGGCTTGCTGGCCTCGCCATCCTGCACTTCTAAGGCGAAGGGATGGTATAAGATTACCGATACGCCGGCAGTGTGCACCTCCTGCGGCGGTTCCGGTCTGCTCAATAATATTGCGGACAATGTTTCCAATGCGATTGGGCAGGCGGGGGATGTCGTTTCTAATGCCATCGATTATGCAGGTCAGGTTGTGGAGAATGCATTAAATGGTATTACACCATAATAGAACAGCAACACCAAACGAACCTTTTGCCGCTTGGCGAAAGGCTCGTTTGTGGTATCCCGGCATATTGTAAAAAATGGAGAAAGGGGCGTCCACATGCCTGGATTGTTGATTCGCCGTGCGCACCTGATTGATTTGGCCTCCGGCGTCGATCAAATTGGCGATGTTCGGATAGAGGGGGAGCGGGTGGTGGATATTGGCGCCGAGCTTCCCGCCATGGGCAATCAAACGCTTGATGCAGATGGACTCTGCCTTGCGCCGGGCTTAGTGGATATGCATGTTCATCTGCGCGACCCGGGGCTGACCTATAAAGAGGATATTGAAAGCGGCTGCGAGGCTGCCGCCGCAGGCGGCGTGACCAGTGTGGCAGCCATGCCAAACACGTTGCCCGCTGCGGATTCCCCGGAGACGATCCGTTATATCCTGCAAAAATCTAAAAAAGCAAAAGCGCGCGTGTTGCCTGTTGCGGCAGTGACGAAGGGGCTTGCTGGATGCGAATTAACTGACTTTCGCGCATTAAAGCAGGCGGGAGCGGTTGCCTTTTCGGATGACGGTAACCCGGTCGCCACAGCGTATCTGATGGCAGAGGCAATGAAACAGGCGTCCAGCTTGCGGATGCCTGTGCTTGCCCATTGCGAAGATCGGTCGTTAACACGCGGCGGCTTGATCCATGAGGGAGAGGTTTCAGGGCAGCTTCGTGTTCCGGGCGTACCGGCCGCAGCCGAGGATGTTGGCACCGCGCGTGAACTTTCACTTGCCCTTTCCCTGAACGCGTCGGTTCATGTTTGCCACGTCAGCACCGCTGCAAGTGTTGCTATGATCCGTGCGGCCAAGAAGATGGGCGTTCCTGTCACAGCGGAAACCTGCCCGCATTATTTTATGCTGACGCAGAACAAGCTGCTTTCCCGCGATGCGGATTACCGCATGAGCCCGCCTCTGCGCCCGGAACGCGACCGCTTGGCGGTGCTGGAGGGCTTGAGGGATGGCACAATTGATGTAATCGCCACCGATCATGCCCCGCATGCTGCGCAGGAGAAGGAGGATTTTGATAAGGCGCCGAATGGCGTTGTAGGATTGGAAACTTCTTTGGCAGCCGGCATAACGCAATTGGTAAAACAGGGCGTTATGACCCTACCGGAGCTTTTATACCGGATGTCAGCCATGCCTGCGCGCATCCTTCGTGTGCCAAGCGGCGCTTTGATAGAGGGCGGGCTAGCAGATTTTGTTTTGTTTGACCCGCAGGAAGGCTGGACGGTCGATCCGGCTGCGTTCCATGGAAAATCGCACAACAGTGCCTTGAAGGGGATGCTCCTCCAAGGGCGTGTGAAATATACCATTTGCCGCGGCGAGCTAGTCTACCGCGGATGAGCGCTTTTTAATGAGCTGAGAAATGAACGAAGAAAAGGTGGTTTGCCCAATGTCGCTAGACCGTTTAATTGAAAAGATCGCCGAGCTGAAAAATCCCACTGTTGCTGGGCTGGATCCGAAGCTGAGTTATATCCCGGATTTTATCAAACAGGATGCGTTCAGGCGCTACGGTGAAACGCTCGAAGGGGCGGCTGAGGCATTGCTGCAATTTAACCGTGGGCTGATCGATGCGCTTTGCGATATCGTGCCCGCCGTTAAGCCTCAGTGCGCTTATTATGAAATGTACGGTTGGCCAGGGCTGCGGGCCTTAGCTGAAACGATTCGCTATGCCAAAGAAAAGGGCTTGTTTGTCATTACGGATGGAAAGCGTAATGATATCGGCTCCACGATGGAAGCCTATGCCGCCGCGCATCTTGGAGAGGTTTCTATAAATGGCCATCCATTTGCACCGTTTGGCGCTGATGCGTTGACGGTTAACGGATATCTTGGCAGCGATGGAATCCTGCCGCTGTTGGAAATTTGCAGGCAGCAGGATACGGGCATTTTTGTTTTGGTGAAAACCTCCAACCCCTCCTCTGGTGAAGTGCAGGATCAGCAGATCGGCGGCCGGTCTGTTTATCGTATGATGGGCGATCTCTGTGAACGCTGGGGCTGCGATTTGCCGGGAAACCATGGTTATTCCGGCGTCGGCGCGGTGGTTGGAGCTACCTATCCGGATCAGTTGGAGGAATTGCGCGCAGCGTTGCCACATACCTTTTTTCTAGTGCCGGGCTATGGTGCGCAAGGCGGTAGCGCGCAGGGTGTGCGCCCTGCATTCGATCAGAACGGGTTGGGCGCTATCATCAATTCTTCCCGTGCGCTGATGTGTGCGTGGCAAAAAGAGGGCTGTGAAGAAAGTGACTATGCCAATGCGGCGCGGCGGGAAGCCATCCGCATGCAGGATGAAATTACAGCCTGTATTCCGGCTATTTCGATCAGATAAATCGAGCGGTGCGGTTTTGAAAGCGGAGCTGTTTCTCCCCCTTTAAAAGCGACTGGAAAGGAATGATTCATCAATATGGGAAACAAGAAGGCAAAGCGGGCTTATTTAGTGCTCGCTGACGGCACAGTGTTCCATGGCTATTCCATGGGCGCGGCAGGCGAGACAGTGGGCGAGGTGGTTTTTAACACCTGCACCGCCTCCTATCAGTCGCTTCTCAGTGACCCGACCTATTATGGCCAGATCGTCGCGCAAACCTACCCTTTGGTTGGAAACCGGGGCGTGGAAGAGGAAAATGCCGCCTCCAATATTATGGCAAACGGATACATCGCGCGCGAATGGTACGATACGCCCTGCACAGGGGACGGAAGCCTTACGCTTGATGAATATTTGCGCAGGCGCAATATTGTGGGAATTTGTGGGATCGACACGCGCAGGCTGACCCGCGCTTTGAGGGATAAGGGCTATTTCAACGGCGCGATTACGGATTCCCTCCAAGATTTTGATGCGCTTTTGCGCCGGATCAAGGCATATACCATCTCCGGCGCGGTAGAGGCTGTTACGATCCGGGAGCCGGAAAAGATCCCGGCGGAAAATCCGCTTTACCGAGTCACGGTGATAGACTGTGGATTCCCCCGCTATGTGCTCAAAGCACTCACGCGCAGGGGATGCGAACTCACGTTGGTGCCGGCCTTTACAGGGGCGCAGGAAATCCTTGCCGGCAAGCCGGATGGCGTTATTTTTTCAGACGGCCCTGGCGACCCGGATGACGCGCCCTGCCTGATTGATTGTGCCAAGGCGCTGCTGGAATCGAAAATTCCACTTTTTGGTGTTGGTCTGGGCCATCAGGTGATGGCGCTTGCCGCCGGATGTACAGTGGTAAAAATGCCAAAAGGCCATCGCGGTTCCAATCAGCCGGTGCGGATTTTGGACACAGGCCGTATCATGGTCACCACGCAGAATCACGGCTATTCTGTTGCGGCGCAGAGCATTCCACACGGCATGGCAGAGATGACAATGGCCAATGTAAACGACGGAGCGGTTGAGGGCATCGCCTATTGCAACGCGCCTGCTTTTTCGGTGGAATTTACGCCATCCGATGGAAGCGGCAGGCAGGATACCGCATGGATTTATGATGCATTTATTGACCGGATGAAAGGAGCGCGCCGCAATGAAGCAGCCAGAGATTAAGAAAGTATTGGTGATCGGTTCCGGTCCGGCAGTGATCGGCCGTTCGGCAGAGTTTGATTATGCCGGGACGCAGGCGCTTCGCACTTTAAAGGAAGAAGGGCTTAAAACAATCCTGATCAATTCCAATCCTTCCACCGTGATGACGGATAAAGGCCTGGCGGATCAGATTTACTTGGAGCCCTTAAATATCGATATCATCAAACGAATCATAGAAAAGGAAAAACCGGATAGCATCCTTCCGACAGTTGGCGGAAATTTGGCTCTGGAGCTGGGCCTTGGCCTCTCCATGAACGGCTTTTTAGAGGAGCATCAGGTGCGTCTACTGGGCGTCAGCCCCGAGATCATCCATAGCGTACAGGACAGGCAGTCCTTTGTGGAGGCTTTGAGGAAGGCTGGCGTCCCCGGCGTGGCATCGAAGGTAGTCGGCACCGTGCAGGATGCCGCCGCTTTTGCAAAGGAAGCAGGCTATCCAGTCCGGGTTCGCCCGGCCTATACGCTCGGCGGAAGCACGGCTGACCTCTGCCCGGATGAAGCGACGCTGTTGGAAATGGCGGATAAAGAGCTGCACACCTCCCTGATTCGTCAGGTCTTGGTGGAAAAATGCATTTCCGGGTGGAAAGAAATCGAGTTTGAAGTGATGCGTGACCGGATGGGTAACTGCATCAGCGTTTGCAGCATGGAAAACCTAGACCCTGCCGGAATCCACGCGGGCGATAGCATCATCGTCGCGCCCGCGCAGACCTTGACGGACAATGAAGCGGAAATGCTGCGTGCTTGTGCGCTTGAGTTGGTCGATTCCCTTGGCATTGAAGGCAATTGCAGCGTGCGCTTTGCCGTGCGTCCAGATGGCGGGGAATATGCCGTGCTGGAGGCCGATCCATGCATTAGCCGCACATCCGCCCTTGTTTCTAAGGCAACGGGCTATCCTGTTGCACAGGTGGCCGCCCAAATCGCGCTCGGCTATACGCTGGATGAGATCCCGAACCCTGTCACAGGCTGCACCACTGCCTGCTGTGAGCCGGCAATCGATTATTGTGTTGTGAAATTCCCGAAGTGGTCGTTTGATCGTTTTGATGAGGCGGAGCGCCGTCTGGACGGCTCTATGAAGGCTACCGGCGAAATCATGGCAATTGGCACGAGCTTTGAGCTAGCGTTTATGAAGGCTATCCGTTCTCTCAACATGCAGCTCGATACGCCGCGCCTGCCCAAGCTTGCAGCCCTCTCTGAAGAAGAAATCCTGAAGGTAATCGAGCGCTCGAATAATGAGCGAATTTTTGCCGTTTATGCGGCGGTTGCGCGAGGTGTTCCCTTTGATGCGATCTATCGCCTCACGTCAATTGATCCCTGGTTTCTGTCAAAAATGAAGAATATCTCCGATATGGAGGCGGAACTAGCGGCCGGTGCGGATGATGAGGCCATTTTGCGCGCAAAAAATATGGGCTTTCTCGATTGCACGATTGAGCGCCTTACCGGCGAGAAGCTGGTGCATCCCGCCCATTCCACTTATAAGATGGTGGATACCTGCGCAGCGGAATTCGATGCCGAGCGCCCTTATTTCTATTCTGCTTGGGATGATGATAATGAAGCGCTCTTTACGAAGGGCGGCCGCGTTTCCGCTGATCGAAAAAAAGTGCTGGTTCTTGGAGCAGGTCCGGTTACGATCGGCTACGGAATCGAGCAGGATTACTGTGCAGTCCATTGCGTGGAAACGCTGCGCAAGCAAGGCTGCGAAGCGGTGATCGCCAACAATAACCCTGATGCCGTGTCAACGGATTTTCAAACGTCTGATCGGCTTTATTTCGACCCAGTCACCTCAGAGGATGTTTCTAACATCCTCGCCACAGAGAGGCCATGGGGCGCAGTGTTGCAATTTGGCGGAACCAATGCCGTGCAGATGACTGAGATGATGAAGGCCGCGGGCGTTTGCGTGCTCGGTGCTCAGCAGGCGCAGGCACAGCAGCTCAGCGATCGCCATGCGTTTGACCGCTTGCTGGGTGAATTGGGCATTCCGCATCCGGCGTTCTGCATGACGGCGGCGGGCAATGCCGATGAAACGGCGCGTGAGCTTGGTTTTCCTGTGCGGCTGACGGCGGGAGAGCACAGTGTGATCGCTTATACCGGCACGGATCTTTCCCTGTTCATCGAGCAGGAGGGCTTAACGAAGAACGCGCCGATCATGCTTCAAAAATATTATATCGGCACGGGCATGGAGCTGAATGTTGTAACGGATGGCGAGGACTATCTCATCCCCGGAATTGCAGAGCAGATTGAGCGAGCCGGAATTCATACCGCGGATTCGATCTCCGTATGCCCCACGCAAAAGATTCCGGAAAAGGAAAAACAGCGTGCGGTCGAATATGCTGGCAAGCTTGCACTCGCGCTGCGCACGCCTTGCCTTGTCAACATCCGTTTTATCTATTACGATCATGAAATTTATCTATTTCATGCCAGCGTAACGCAGAGCCACAGCGTTCCTTTCCTGACGAAAGCAACGGGGATTTCCGCGGCGGCTGTTGCCACGCGCTGCATGCTGGGCGAGAAGCTGGCGGATATGGAATATGGCACTGGGCTCGTCGAACCTTCTGAATACTGTGCTGTGCGTGTGCCCGTTTTCAGCTTTGGCCAAATTGGCGGGTTGGATACGCAGCTCGGCCTGGAGATGAAATCCACGGGCGAGGCTTTCGGTATCGCGCACACCTTTGAAGATGCGCTGCTCAAAGGCTTGGCGGCTTCCGGGATGCGTTTAAAACGCAAAGGCGGCGTGTTCCTTTCCGTGCGGGATTCTGATAAGCAGGAGGCAATTAGTCTAGCAGACCGCTTCTCACAACTCGGTTTCGATTTGTATGCAACGGCGGGCACCTGTAAAATGCTGAATGAGAACTTCATTGCGGCAAATGCAGTGCGCAAGATCCATGAGGGATCCCCCAATACAATGGATTTATTGGAAAGCAATAAAATTGTTTATGTTGTTTCCACATCGCAAAAGGGCCGCCAGTCAATCATGGATGATATCCGTATCCGCCGCAGGGCATTGGAGCGTCAAATTCCGACCTTTACCTCTCTGGATACGGCTTTTGCGCTGACGCGCTGCCTCTCCAATAAACGCACGTTGGAGGATATTGAGCTGATTGATCTCGCCTGAGCCCCTTCGCTACAGTTTTCCGAGAAAAGGATGATGAAATAGATGGGATACTTACAGATAGAAGGGCGGATTGCCTCGATCCGCCGTCTAAGCAAGGCGGCCTTTGATATCCTGCTCTTTGCGCCGGAACTTGCTGAGTCGGCCGTGCCGGGCCAATTCCTCCACATCCGCTGCGGCGAACAGCCGTTGCGTAGGCCAATTTCCATTTGTGAGATTGACCGCAATATTGGTGCTCTGCGCATCGTTTTTGAGGTGCGTGGAAAGGGGACTGCCTGGCTTTCTGAACGGCAGATGGGCGACGCTGTCGATTTGTTGGGGCCTTTGGGCAACGGGTTTTCCCTGCCGGAGAGTGGGGAGGGGATTATTCTCATAGGCGGAGGCATTGGAACGCCTCCGCTGCTAAGCGTCGCGCAGACATTGCCGGGGCAAACCGAGGCGATTCTCGGCTTTCGGAATGCAGATGCCTGCATCCTGGCCCGTGATTTTGCACTGGCCTGTGCCAATGTGCAAATCGCAACGGATGATGGGTCGCTCGGCTTTCATGGGCTTGTGACAGATCTGCTCAGAGAGCGGATTGCGGTGAAGGAAAAGCCTTGTACGGGTATTCTTGCCTGCGGCCCCACGCCAATGCTGAAAGCAATTGCGGCCCTTGCGCAGGAGCATCAGATCCCCTGCCAGGTGTCCCTGGAGGAACGCATGGGCTGCGGCGTTGGCGCGTGCCTTGTTTGTGCCTGTAAAACAAAAGAGGCGGATGGAGAGCATTATCGTCATGTCTGTAAGGACGGCCCAGTATTTGATGCAAGAGAGGTGGTGTGGTAATGGCGGATTTATGTGTGAAGATTGCAGGCGTAGCGCTCAAAAATCCGGTGATTACCGCCTCTGGAACTTTCGGTTTCGGCCGGGAGTATAACGCCCTTTACCCCCTTTCCCGTCTGGGGGGCATCTCCTGTAAGGGAACAACGCTCCACGAGCGGCTGGGAAATCCTCCTCCACGCATTGCGGAAACGCCATCCGGCATCCTCAACAGCGTTGGCCTGCAAAATCCGGGGGTGGATGCGTTTATTCGTGAAGATCTGCCCTGGCTGAAGGAACAGGGCACGGTTGTCATCGCCAATTTGGCGGGCAGTGCTATTTCTGATTACTGCCAGGCCGCCGAAAAGCTCGATGAAACGGCTGTTGATATGATTGAATTGAACATTTCCTGCCCAAACGTCAAACAGGGCGGTGCTTCGTTCGGAACTGCCTGCGCCTCTGCACAAGAGATCACTGCCGCGGTTCGTAAGGTAACGCGCAAGCCTTTGATTGTGAAGCTTACGCCGAATGTGACCAGCATCTCTGACATTGCCGCTGCGGTAGAGGAGGCGGGGGCGGATGCGGTTTCGCTCATCAATACACTCACCGGCATGCGAATTAATATCGAAACCCGTCGCCCTGTTCTGAGAAATAATACAGGCGGCATGTCCGGCCCGGCAGTTTTTCCTGTGGCGGTGCGCATGGTATGGGAAACGGCCCGGCGCGTAAAAATCCCTGTCATCGGGATGGGCGGGATCGCTTCCTGGGAGGATGCGGTTGAAATGATGCTTGCGGGCGCGTCAGCCATTCAGGTCGGCACCGCAATGTTTGCGGATGCGTATGCGCCGCTGAAAATGATCGAAGGCATAGAGCGGTATCTGGAGGAGCATCAGATCCAATCGGTCACAGAACTAACGGGGAAGGTCGAAGTATGGTAGACACAGAGCACGTGAAGTTGATTATTGTGCGGCACTGCGAGGCGATGGGAAATCATCACCGTGTGTTTCAGGGCAGCACAGATTGTGATATTACGGAAAATGGTGCCCGTCAGTTGGATGCTCTTGCAGAGCGGATGCTTGAATTCCCTTTTCAGGCGGCTTATTCTAGCCCGCTTCAGCGCGCCTTGAAAACAGCACAGGCCGCAAACCGCCATTATGGGCTGGAAATTAAACTGGATGCCCGGCTGGCCGAAATCCACGGAGGATGCTGGGAAGGGAAGAGGTGGGGTGATTTTCCGGCGCTTTATCCGCAGGAAAGTTATCTCTGGAATCAGGAGCCGTGGAAATTCCATCCTGATGGCGGAGAGAGCATGGCCGAAGTTTACAGCCGTATCTGGGAGGCGGCCACGGAGATTGCCGCGCGCCATTTTGGGCAGTCTGTATTGATTGCGTCCCATGGCTGTGCGATCCGGAACCTGCTGTGCCATGCGCACGGGTGGCCCATTGAACGCCTCAACGATGTGGATTGGTGCGATAACACGGCGATCAGCGTGATTGTATTTGACCGTTCCATGCAGCCGGAGATTTTGTTGGAAAACGACAGCTCGCATCTGGCAGAGCATCTTTCCACCTTTGCAAAGCAAAGCTGGTGGCGAAAGGAAAACCGGGCTGCGATGCAATTCGAGTAAAGAGGTGCTGCAAAATGGTGATTCTTTCTGTTGATTATGGAGATGCACGCACTGGGATTGCAGTATGTGATAAGTTGGAGCTATTGGCTTCCCCCGCGGCTGTTTTGGCGGAGACTTATGCGCCAAAGTTAGCCCGGATGATTGCCGAAGAGGCAAAAAAGCACGGCGCACAGGAAATTGTGCTCGGCCTGCCGCGGAATATGGATGGAAGCGAAGGCTTCCGCGCGCAAAAATGCCGTGCGTTTGCCTTGCAATTGGAAGAAGCATGCGGTATTCCCGTTAGGCTTTGGGATGAACGATTAACTACGGTGCGTGCGCATCAGGCGCTGAATCAGACTAATACGCGTGGGCAAAAACGTAAAGCCGTGGTAGATGCGGTGTCGGCTGTTATGATTTTACAGGATTATATTGACTATCGAAAGACGCACGCTGCAACAGACTAATGCAGCGTGCATTTTAGGATTCCTTTTCTTTTTTCGGTTTGCCAAACAGTTCAATCAACCCTACGATCAGTAGAAAGCCGCCAAATAGTTTTCCTAGCCATTCGCCTTTGATCATTCCGGCCAGCCAGGTGCCCAGGCCGACTCCTGCCAGCCCGCCTAGTGCCATGGGAATGACGCTTTTCCAGTGGATCAGTTTCTTTTTCCAGTTCATCAGGATAGATACGAGCGCGCAGGGCAAGAAAAATAGCAGGTTGATCCCTTGTGCCCGCAGTTGAGGCACATGCATGCCGAGTGTGAGGTAAAGCACCAGCACGCCGCCCCCGCCTAGCCCCAGCGCCCCGGCTACGGCTGAGAAAAGCCCGGCGATTTGATCGATCCAGTTCATCTCATCACCATCCTGATACCAGCCCAAAGCATAAAGATTCCGAAAATCCGGCGCAGCCATTTTGCAGGAATGCGCGGGAGAAGCAGAGAGCCGGCAATAGCTCCGATCACCGCTACCGGAAAGTATGGAACCGCCTGCATGAGCGCTACTTTTCCGGATGTGACATAGAGGACCGAGCTAAGCAGGGAAAGCGGAAAGATAACGGCGATCGAACTCGCGTGCGCCTGCGTTTGGGTCAGATTCGATTTTTGTAAAAGCGGGACGGCCAGCATGCCTCCGCCAGCGCCCAAAAGGCTATTGACAATGCCGACAAAAAAACCGCCGAGCGCAGTGAGCCAACGATTCATTTTGGAACAGAGCCTCCATTTCAATAGGCCGATGAGTGGAGAAACGGCAATTTGATATGCGTGACAAAAAATGTTGCCTTCTCGCATGGCCCAATAGGAAAAACTTGTTTGCCAATTTTGATTTGAATAATAGTAGTGTGCCAAATGGGCCAACAAATATTTTATATGAGCTTTCTTTTAATAAAAAAACAGATAACCGCTCTGGCTGAAAAAAATCAGCTCAAGGCGGTTAATCTGTTTCTATTCAAAAAATTACGCGGTTTGTCATCAAGAAGGGATTTTCTGAGGCTCCAGGCCAGGATATAAAATTTTGTGGATATAGCTGATGGTTTGATCCCAGTCAAGCAGCAGGACTTCCGTACCGTCTACATTGACAAGCTTGGGATAGGTATGCGGTATCGTATCCTGCGTGATATTCCATTTGAGATAGCGCATTGCATTGGTTGCCTGCGAAACGATCGTGGATTTGCTCATATCTGTCTTTACAAGCGGCAAAATTTCATTCAGCAGCTCCAACCCTTCGCTGATTCCCATGGATTTTGCCTTGCCGATGATCACATTCAAAACGTTACGCTGGCGCTGCGTCCTGTTACGGTCGGAATCGATGCTGCGCAGGCGGACATATTTGAGCGTGGTGGCTCCGTCCATATGATAGGTTCCGGCGCCTGTGGGAACCTCTAGCCCTGCGGCGGCAAAATCCTCTGCCAAAGCCTTCGCTTCAGCATCGGTCAGTTTCATATCAATTCCACCCAAAATATCGACAATTTTTTGGAAGGCGCTAAAATCAACGCTGATATAATGATCGATATGGATTTTATAGTTCGATTCGATCGTATCAATCAACAATTGAGGACCGCCATAGGAATAGGCGGCATTCAGCCTTGCATTGCCATGCCCCGGAATACTGACGTAAGCCGCGCGCAGCAGGGAGACCATTTTAATCTGCTGGCTCCGTTTATTGACAGAAATCAAGATCATGGAATCAGAGCGTGAATAGTACTGGGGATTGCGCGTGTCACTTCCGACTAGCAGGAGGTTGAAAACGTCTTTGTGATACCACACAGTGCCGCTTTTGATATTTTTTGCGATCGCTTCATCCGCATTATCGAAATCCTGTTGATATTTCTTAGAGGCTTTTTTCTTAAGCTCGCTTTCTTCCTTCTTGACTTCCGGATCTACTTGCAGCGTAGTGCGTTCACTCGGGTCTGCCGGATCGATATCAATTTTATCCAAATATCGGTTGCCGACGACCACGCCGATGATAACAAGCAATAAAAGCACGAGGACGATAGAGATCACTGCAATCATTGCCTTGCTGGGCTTTTTGTTGGGCCCCGCGGGGCCTTTTTTTCCATCATGCATTGAAATACACCTCAACATCCGTTTGTTTCGTTTTCAAAAGCAATTTGTCATAATCAATCAGGCGAAGGGAAAAGGTAAGAGGAAGACTATCCTTTGAAAACGTTTCTCAAGTATTATAGCCATTTCAAAGAGAAAAAGCAAATCCGGGCTTCGGTATGGCAAAATGACCAAAAGTGAAGGGAAAAACAGGAAGAAGAAAATTATAGCCCTGGCCGTTCCTGGGGACTCTTGTGTTTTTTCCCTTCGTATGTCATAATGAGTTGCCAGCAGCCTTCCGCTTTTTATGGGTAGCGTGTATCTCTATGATCTTTGCGGTTAATGCAGGCTTTGCTTTGATACTCGCTCCGTTCTTACGTAAAAACGATTGCGTATCGCTTATGGTTGGGGAGCCGCGGCGATTTTTTTGCAGATAGGCTTGTTTATGGCTGCTGCATCTCGTTACAACATGAAGACGACTTGGAGGAAAGACACTGTGAGTTTTCTTGCAACAGATCATGCCGGCAATACGCCCGGCGCACAGATCAAACGCCACCATCCACTATCCTTTTGCTACCGTTGGGCGATTATAGCGGTAGGGGGGATACTGTTTGGCTATGCCTTTATTCGAATTCTATTTCCAGATGTGACGGCGGGCCACAAGTGGGATGGAAATTTCTTATTCGGCCTGCCTGCAATCGCTGCGATGCTGGCGGTTGTCCTCGCGCTGTGGGGCCTGTTTTATTTGATTGATCATCTGGCGGAAAAGAATTTAAACAAAACGCTCTTGGCCCTGATGCTCATTGCCTGTGGGTTTTGTATCCTGTCAACTGTGCTGTTTTCGATTGAACCTTCTTGGGATTATGGGGTCGTTTTGCGCTCCTCCCTGGAGCTTGCGCGGGACGGATCTTTGACGGATACCGCTTATTTTTCCCGTTATCCATTTCAGGTGTACCCGCTCTTATATATGACGTTTTTTATGAAGCTCATTCATGCACGTACAATGGCGGCGGCCTGTGGCGTCAGCTATGTGCTGAACATTATTCATATTCTCGTTGCTCTTTACGGCGCTTTTTTTGTTGGAAAGCTTTTGCACGGCAAACGCTTCGGCCTGAAAATTCTTCTGTTCTGCATGTGCAGCGCACCCCTCTTTCTTTACGCATCGATTTGTTACACGGATACGTTAGCGCTTCCTTTCCCGGTGTGGACATTGGCCCTGTGGCTTTATGCGCGCAAAATGCCTGCTCTGACCAAACAACAAAAATGGAAAAAAACAGCCCTGTATGTTGGAAGCGGCATGATGGCGGGATTTGGCCTCCGGATCAAATCAATCGCTGCAATTGGCCTGATCGCGCTGATGATTTTTTTGCTCTTTGACCGTACAGAGCAGATAAGTGAACGAAAGGAAGGAAAAAATACGCCTGCGTTCTGGCAGCGTCCGGCGGCCCAAAAATGCATGACGTTTCTCCTGCTCCTGCTGGGATTTTTGATGATTGTGGTCGGCAGCAGCCTGATTGCCAGAGCGGCAGGGTATGGAGACATGCACGATGACCGATATACGTATCCGATGACGCACTGGTTTATGATGGGTGCAAATCGAGAAACCACAGGGGGATATTATGCAGAGGACGATCTTTTTACGCGTTCTCTTCCTTCTTATGAGGAGCGTCAAAAACAAACGGCCGCTCGGTTTGTTGAGCGGATTCGTATGGATGGCGTATCAGGCTATTTGAGTTTCCTTATGGACAAGCTGGAAGCGATGCTTTGCACTGGAAACTATCAAGTAGGGGGAAAGCTCGCGCAGCATCCCCTGATTTCCCATCCAATGTTAGAGGCCCCAAACAGCCTGTTGGTGCGCCTGTATATGGACTATCAACAGGCGTTTCAGGCAGTGGTTTTATTATCCCTATTGATGGGAATGATCTTTTTGGCCCGAAGGCGGGATGGTTGGGCGTTTCGTTTAACTGTAATGATGCTTATTGGCGTTGTTTTATTTTTACTGCTGTGGGAAGGTAAAGCGCGTTATCTGCTGTTTTTGGTGCCAGTGATCAATATTGCGGCTGTATTGGGCTTTTGCAGCATGCAGGATTGGTTGACACGTCAGCATTGGGGTCGCAAAGGGAAAGACAGTCGAAGTCGGTCCGCTCAATGACCTGATTGAGCAGAGAAAAAGAGAATATCAGAATGAGCCATTGAAAATGTCAAGCATTTTTCAATGGCTCATTTATTTTTTATTACGAAGCGAAGCAAGTAACAAAGCAAAGCCTACCATAACCCGATGGAACAAAGAGATACGCACTGCTTACGGGAACAGTTTGTTACCAGCTATTTTTTATTACGAAGCGAAGCGAGTAACAAAACAAAGCCGGCTAACACCGCATAGATCACAGAGATATGTATCGCTTACACAAGCAGCTAACTACCGGCTATTTTTTATAAAATACAGCACAGAGGCATATCTCTCCTGGAGAAAGGATGGAGGGGAATCTCAGCTCGGTTCTATTTGCGGACAAGGGGTCATATTCATAGAAGCGAGGCAAGGTTCAGATCCATTGTTAATTTGAAAGGATGGTTTCATATGAAGGAGAAGGGGACAGCCCCTTACGATCAAGCAATTGCAATTCTGTGCCCCCGTATCCGGGAAATCCTAGACCGAGTCCCGGCACAAATAAAAGCTCAGATACAGGAAATCCGTTTGCGAAGCTGCCAGCCAGTATTATTAATCGGGCTGAACGGGACGTGCTTTATCAGCGAAACCGGGCGGGTGAGCTATATTCTTTCCTCTTGCGCTGTACGGATTAGCCATGAAGAGGTGACAGAATGTTTTCGTGCGATCTGCGGCTATTCGGTACATAGTTTTCAAGAGAGCATCTGCAATGGATATATTACGCTGCCGGGTGGGCATCGGGCTGGGATTTGCGGCACCGCTGTGTGTGAAAACGGAAAGACAAAGGCGGTGCATGATATCGCTTCCATTAATTTGCGTGTGGCGCGGCAGGTGATTGGCGCGGCAGATGCGCTGGTTGAAAAATTATTTCGAAAAGAGGCTCCAAGCATATTGCTTGCCGGGGGGCCGGGAAGCGGCAAAACAACGCTTTTGCGCGATCTGGCGCGGCAGCTTTCCGCCGGCGGCGGATGTGGCAGCCTGCGCGTGGCAGTAGTGGATGAGCGCGAGGAGATTGCTGCGGTCTATGAAGGGGTTGCGCAGAACGATCTGGGCTATAACTGTGATGTTTTGAGCGGCTATCCGAAAGGCGAAGCGATTTTAAGCGCTTTGCGCAGTCTGTCCCCAGAGGTCATTATTTGCGACGAGGCAGGCGGCATGGAAGAGGTTCAGGCAATCGAGGCGGGTGTCAATGCGGGCGTTAAATTTATTGCAAGCATCCATGCATCAACAAAGGAGGATTTGCTGCATCGGCCGCAAGCCCGCCGGCTGTTGGAAACCGGCGCTTTTGACCGTGTGGTAATGCTCGCGGGCGGCGGGTTGCCCGGCCGGATTTCGCAAATCTATAGGGCGGAGGAACTGATTGATGAAATATGTGGGGATGTCCTGCGTTCTGGTTGCTTGTATCGGGATGGGTCAATATTTTAGTGTGGCAGCCATCCGTAGAATCCGCGCGCTGGAGCAGGTGCTCCTGCTGCTCAATGCGATACAAAGCGAGCTCTCCTATTGCCGCACTCCTGTACGGGAGCTGATGCATCGGTTGTCCCTGCGCGAAGAATTCTCGGAGCTCCCGTTTCTGCGGGAATGCAGCCGGATGTGCGGCCTGGAGATTCCGTTTCCACAAGCTTGGAGCAAAGCTTTGGGAGAACGCGCGCAGTTAGGGCCTCTGCGGCGAGAAGATATCAATTTGTTGCTCGCATTCGGCTCTCAGCTGGGCACCACGGATCTCAACGGGCAGGTCAGCCTCTGTCGGCTCTATGTGCAGTTATTTGAGGAGCGGCTGACACAGGCACGGGAGTGGAAGAGCAAATATGCTAAACTATACCTCAGCCTCGGCGTTTTAGGCGGCCTTCTGGCCTGGATCCTTTTTCTATAAAAGAGCGGGGAAAAGAGACACAGCTTCGCTAGTTCCACGCAGAATTTGACAAATGGAGGAAGATTAAAAATGGATGTGAATTTTATTTTTAAGATCGCTGCCATTGGTATTATTGTCGCAGTCCTCAACCAATTGCTGACCCGTTCCGGGCGAGAAGAATATGCGATGATTACAACGCTTGCGGGGCTGGTCGTTGTGTTAATGATGATCGTCCCGCAGATTGGTAATCTGTTTCAATATATCAAATCGATTTTTGGGTTATAAATGATATGGATATTGTAAAAATTGTTGCAATTGCGATCGTGTGTGCACTGCTGTGTGCGGTGCTCAAGCAGTATAAGCCGGAGTTCGCCATCGTTGTGCAGCTTGCTGCATCCGTATTTATTTTATTGCTCATTGCTTCGGCAATGGGGGATCTCATAAGCGCAGTGAAAGATTTGATCAATGGCTCGGGGATCAATACCGAATATCTTACACTGCTGCTCAAAGCGCTCGGTGTATCCGTTCTGACTCAATTGGCAGCAGATGCTTGCCGCGACAGCGGGGAAACTGCGCTTTCCAATAAAGTGGAGTTGGCAGGCAAGGTGACGATCCTCTTACTTTGCCTGCCCCTTGTGAAAGCCATGATCCAACTGTCGGCCGGACTGATAAAAGGATAAGGATTTATGAAAAAATTTCGAATGATAGCGATGGCATTGCTCTTATTTGCATTATTAACCGTTCCGGTGTCGGCCATGCAAGAGGATTCCACTCAAAGCCAACTGGAAGCCTATGGGACCGTCGAGTTGTTTGACGATCTGCCGCAGGAAACGCGCGCGCTTTTTGAAGAGCTTGGCATTGAGGAGATCGATTTTAACACGCTGTTTCAGACATCGCCGCGTGCCCTTGTGGAGATGTTTCTGAATTTGCTACAGGGAAAGCTCAACAATCCTCTAAAAACTGCGTTGCAAATTCTTGGGGTTTTAATCCTGCTTGCGGTTGCAGAATCTTTTATAGAAGAAAAAAGCAGTCAGGCCAATAAGGGGATGGCGTTACTCTCAGCCTTGTTTTTATCGATCGTTTTGGTGCCGCAGGTGATGGATTGCCTTTCGCATACCTGCGCGGCTATCAGCCTGAGCAGTAATTTTATGCTGGCTTTTATTCCCGTATATGCGGCGATCGTGGCGGCGAGTGGAAATCCGGCGCTCGCTCTGAGCTCGCAGACGCTTTTGTTTGGCTTTGCCCAGGCGATCGCGCAGTTTTCCTCCGTTTTTCTAAAGCCGTCTATTGGAATTTTGCTGGCCTTGAGTATGGTCAGCACGCTTTCTCCGATTTTCGATTGGAATGGAATCACCAATATCATCAAAAAAGCGGTTACGATCACACTCGGCTTTCTATCCACTGTTTTTGTCGGGCTCCTATCGATCAAAGGCCTTCTTGCGGGCGCTGCCGACAGCGCTGTGGCGAAGGGCGCTAAATTTTTGATTGGCAGCTTTGTGCCGGTGGTGGGGGGAGCGGTTAGCGATGCGCTCGGCTCGATTGTCAGCTCATTGAGTCTGGTGCGTGGAGCTACAGGAGCATTTGGAATTTTGGCGGTTCTGCTCATTGCACTCCCTGTTTTTGCCGAGCTGCTTTTGTGGCTGATGACACTGAATTTATGTGCGGTAGGGGCCGATTTGTTTGGGCAGGGGAAAGCGGCTACCCTGTTGCGCAGCGTTGCATCCGCTCTGGTTATTTTAGGGGCGATTCTGTTGTTTAATGCAGTGCTTCTGATTATTTCCACTGCCCTGATGCTTTCAGTCAAAGCTGGAACATAAAAAGGAGGAGAAGAGATGGAAACACTGCAAAGCTGGGCGCTGTGCATCACGTTCAGCGCTGTTGGCGCTTTGCTGGTGCATGCGCTCGTGCCGAAGGGCGCAACGGAAAAGGCTATTCGGGTTATGATCTCGCTGTTTTTGTTATCCGCAATTCTATCGCCGTTTTTATCCGGAAAAGGGATTACGCTCACGTTGCCGGATCAGGGCACAGGAGATCTGGAGGCGCAGGTGGAAGCGGCGCAGGAAAAAATAAATCTTACCCTTGTTCAGCAGGCGCGCCAGAAAATTGAAGAAGCGGCGAAGCTCTCGCTTGCAGAAATCGGCGTCACGGAGGCGGAAATTCAGGTGGACATGGATATTGCGGAAGATTCCATCATATCTATAACAGAGCTTAAAGTTTTTTTATCCGACGTTCAGGCCGGTAGAGAACGCTTGATTCAGGAGGCATTGGAGAAAAAACTCGGCTGCCCCGTAACAGTAGAGCTCGAAGGGGATTAAGCCGCATTGCAATTGAAAGCAAAGGAATGGATGACAATGAAAAAAAACATGGGAGAAAAAGGCCGGAAACTGATGGATGCAATTAAAGCCGATAAAAAAATCACATTGATCGTATGTATCGGTCTATTGGGTATGCTGCTGTTGTTGGCCTCAGAGTTTATCCATCTGCCGAAAAAGCAGGAGGCGGAAACACCTTCCGAAAACATACAGACAGAATATAGCTATGCGGAAGATCTTGAAAAACGGTTGACCAATATCGTGTCCTCCATCAGCGGAGCAGGAAAGACGAAGGTGATGGTCACGTTAGAAAACGGCGTGGAATCTGTATATGCCGCAGACGAAAAGCAGTCGGTCGAACGCAGCAGCGGGGAAAAAACCGGAGGAGTTGAGGTCAATGAAAAAAGTAATACAGAGAATGAGTATATCATCCTGCAATCGAACGGCAGCAGAGATGAAGGTTTGGTCATCAAGGTGATCCAACCCAAAATCCGAGGTGTCGCAATTGTTTGCGAAGGCGGTGACTCCGCCTATGTCCAGCAGCGGATCACGCAGGCTGTAACGGCTGTGTTGGATATCGGCGCATCCCGCGTCAGTATTGCACGTATGGCAGATTAGGAGGTGAAAAGAGTGTGTTTGAAATATACCGGATGGGAAGTTTTGAATGAACACCGCTGTAAATAGACTTTGGATGCGCCCTGATTCCCTTGTGCCTGCGCGAACGGGACTGACTCGCCGCGCTTATGATAAATTGATGAAAGCACCTTGTATGGAAAGGACTGATCTTCGGCTTAAAAGATTCATCTTTCAACCGGATAAGCTCCACTTAAAATTTTGGCGGCGCCAGAACCGCGCGCTCCCGCGGGCCGGCGCAAGAAAGGAATGGTCATAAGTATGAGTATGTCAATTGGAAAAAGGCAAATTGTTCTCGCAACCCTGGTGGTTGCGCTCGGCGCAGCGGTGTTTGTTAATTGGTATTATACGAAGCCAGATGCGGAAAAAGCGAACACCGGCGTGACCGTTACCGAGGAGGTAACGCAGGCTGCGGGCAATTTGGGGGATGCGCTTCTCGTCAATTCCAGCTCAGTGTCCTCACAGAGTAACACGAAGGAAACCAAAGCGCAGCAGGCTCAGGCGCAAGTGGAAGATGAATATTTCGCACAGGCTCGGCTCAACCGCTCCACAGCGCACGACAAAGCGGCCGAAGCGCTCAAAAAAACAATTGAAGATAGCAAATCCTCCTCAGAAGCTGTAAAAACCGCCACGCAGGAGCTTGGGGAGCTTTCCAAGGCGATCAAGCTGGAGGCCGATACGGAAAACCTAATCAACGCAAAGATCGGCAGCCCCTGTGTGGTGGTCATCGGCAGCAATACAGCACAGGTTGTAGTTGGAAAAGGGGTATTGAAGGATGCCATTACCGTGCAGATTAAAGAGATCGTGCTCAAGCAGACTGGCTTTTCTGTAGAAAACGTTACGATTATGGAAGCGAAATAGCTGCTTTTTTAGCGCTGTACGGGCATCCAAGCCTGTGTGAAAGCAAAAAATGGTTGTGTCTTTCCGCTTTTGTGGTATAATAGCTTCAAACAGAGTTTGAAGCATTAGAAAAATGTCTGTCGGCGCGAAACGCCTCCTGCCGCAGAGCGGCAATGCCATTTTTCGTAGAGAGTTTTTGCACATATGGTATAATAGCTTCAAACAGAGTTTAAAGCATTAGAAAAATGAGTTGCAAGGCTTCAGGTTCTGCAAATTGGAAAATTCCTGAGGCAAGCTTTTCGCCAAGCAAAGGCAAATGGTACATTATGTTTTCTGATTCTTGCCAGCAGGCGGGAGAATGGAAGGATTTTATGGACGATATGAAGAAACAGGACGTTGTCAGCGGCCTTGTGATTTCCGAAGAGGTGATCGCCGCGATCGCTTTAAATGCTGCAAAGGATGTCGAGGGTGTGAGCGGCTTCGCGGCTCGGCCCAGAGATCTGCAAGCGCTTCTCCATATTGGAGATGATATGCTGAAATCTGTGCGCGTATGGGTCAATGAAAACGAAATTAAGCTTCATTTATACTTATTGCTCAAAGGCGGCACAAAAATCCCGGCTGTCTCCGCTCAGGTGCAGCGCGCCGTCAAAAATGCGGTGCAGAATATGACAGGGCGGGTTGTCACTAAGGTGAATATCAGCATTGTCGGGGTTGACTTTTCTGAGATCGCGCAAGCGCAAAAGTGAGTTTTAAGCCCTCTGCAACGTGGGGAGGAGCAAAAGGCGTTTTATGCGGCAAGCCTTCAGAAGCCAGTGCAGTTTCGGAGGTTTTCCCGGGAAAGGCCGGTTTGTTTTCTCAGCTGTGGAGGGCTGATTTTATTGAAAAAGTGGAGGACAAGCATGACCAGACGGCAGGCAAGAGAACAGGCGTTTACTTTAATTTTTGAAAAATCTTTTCATCCGGAGATCACGGTGGAAGAAATGATCTCCATGGCTGTAGAGGCGCGCTATCTGCAAACGGATGAATTCGCGGTTTTGCTTGCCAAAACGGCAGATGAGCAGCAGCCGGAGATTGATTCCATCATCGAAAATAATGCGATCGGGTGGAAGAAAGACCGTATTTCCCGCGTTTCTCTCTCTCTGCTGCGGCTTGCTTTGTGTGAGATGCTGTTTATTGAGGAAGTGCCGACGAACGTTTCCATCAATGAGGCTGTTGAGCTTGCGAAGCTCTATGCTTCACAGGAGGATGCCGCTTTTATCAACGGTGTGCTCGGCGCAGCTGCACGAAAGCTTGAGGCACAGTGATGAAAGGTTATCTCGGAATTGATACAAGCAACTATACCACTTCCACAGCGGTCTATTGCCCGGAACATGATCTGGTGCTGCAAAAAAAGAAGCTTTTGCCGGTTCCGGCGGGTGCGCTTGGGCTGCGGCAGAGCGATGCAGTGTTTCATCACACGGTTCAACTTCCTCAACTTCTGGAGGAGCTTTCAGCGGAATTTGGCGGAGAAATTCGCGCAGTTGCCGTATCCAACGCGCCACGGGATGCGGAGGGCTCCTATATGCCCTGTTTTTTGGCCGGGATGTCTGCTGCGCGTGCGATTGCGTCTTTTTTAAAGGTGCCGCTGTATTTTTTTTCTCACCAGAGCGGCCATATTGCCGCGGCGCTCTATAGCGCGGGTCGGCTCTCCTATTTTGAGCGGCCCTTCTATGCGTTTCACGTTTCCGGTGGGACGACGGAGGCGCTTTTAGTGCGCCCCAATGCAGCGCAGATCTTTGAAAAGGAGCTGCTGGCGCAATCCCTTGATTTAAAGGCGGGGCAGGCGATTGACCGTGTCGGGGGAATGCTTGGCCTTCCCTTTCCTGCTGGTGCGGAGCTCGACCGGCTTGCGCAGCAATCGAAGCGGCGCTTTGCCGTCAAGCCGTCGATGAAGGGCGCGAACTGCTGCCTTTCCGGAATTCAAAATCAGTGCCAAAAAATGCTTCATGCGGGCGAGTGCAGGGAGGATATCGCTCGTTTCTGCATCGAAAGCGTTTTAGCGGCCATCGATGCGATGGCGGAAGAACTGCTTCGGCAGGATGGAACGTATCCGTTCCTTTTTGCGGGCGGCGTGATGTCAAACCGCGTGATCCGTGATGCAATTATCCAAAAGTATGATGCGAGTTTTGCGGAGCCGTCCTTTTCCTGCGACAATGCAGCGGGAATTGCTGTGCTGGCGGCAGCGCAGGAAAAAAATCTGCCTCGGGAACAGCAAGCTGGAATTTAAATTTTCAACTTGCTCGCAGAGAAAGGAATGGTCATAAGCATGAAGGCGCCCTTAGTGCTGACGATCGGTCAGCTGAATGCCTATGTAAAATCGCTGCTTGACGGCGATGACAATTTAAATCATGTATATGTCAGTGCGGAAATTTCAAATTTTACCAATCACTACCGGACGGGGCATTTTTATTTTTCTTTGAAGGATGAAAATGCTGTGATCCGCGCGGTGATGTTCCGCTCGAGCGCGCAGCGGCTCAAATTTCTTCCGCAGGATGGAATGCGTGTGATCGTGCGCGGCCGGGTTTCTCTCTATGAGCGGGATGGGCAGTATCAACTCTATGTGGATGATTTGCAGCCCGATGGAGTGGGCGCTTTGAATCTCGCCTATGAACAGCTGAAAGAAAAGCTCTCTAAGGAGGGCCTTTTTGCGCCAGAGCGAAAAAAAACACTTCCACGCTATCCCATGCGGGTGGGAGTTGTCACCTCGCCTACGGGAGCGGCCGTCCGCGATATTATCAATGTGCTCTCCCGGCGATTTCCGCTTGCGCAAATTATTTTACAGCCTGTTCAGGTGCAAGGAGCAGATGCACCGGGGCAGATCGCTGATGCTATCCGGCTGTTTAATGAAAAGAAGGCGGCGGATGTTTTGATTGTTGGCCGGGGAGGTGGATCGCTGGAGGAGCTGTGGGCCTTTAATGAGGAAGAGGTTGCGCGCGCGGTTGCCGCTAGTGAAATCCCTGTGGTTTCAGCTGTTGGGCATGAAACGGATTTTACCATTTGTGACTTTGCGGCCGATTTGCGTGCGCCTACGCCTTCCGCGGCGGCTGAGCTTTGTGTGCCGGATGCGCAGGGGGAGCTGGCTAGGGTTCAGATGCTGCGGCACAGCGTTTTTCAACTTGTGCAACGCCGCATGGAATCGGAGCAGCAGCGCCTCGATACTTTATCGGCACGGGCGCAGTTGCAGAGCCCCATCCGTCTCCTGGATCACCGGCGCCAATCGCTAGAGGCGTTGAAAAGCAGGCTTGGGCAAACGGTTTCTGCGCTCCTCCTTCGGCAAAATACACGCCTTGCTCCGCTTATGGGGAAGCTGGATGCGTTGAGCCCCTTGAAGGTGCTTTCTCGTGGGTATGCGATTGCGTATCACGGCGGCCGCCCTATCTACTCTGCGGCAGAGCTTTCGGCTGGCGATCAGCTTCATCTAAAATGGGCGGATGGCGGCGCGCAATGCGCCATATTGGAGGTTGATCCCTGAGATAAACCGATCGGGGAAAACTCAAAAGAACACTCCAGCGATCATTGATGTCTGTGAAAGGACGGAGATTTATTTTGAAAGAAGTTAAAAAAGAGCAAACTTATGAATCTGCTATTGAACGCTTAGAGGAAATCGTAACCCTTTTGGAAGGAAGCTCCCTCCCTTTGGAGGAATCTCTGCGTCTTTTTGAAGAGGGCACGCGCCTCGCAGGCTATTGCAATACGTGCCTGACGCAGGCGGAAGCACGGGTGACGGAGTTGTCCCAACAAGAGCATATGGAGGAATCCCCATGCTGAATTTTGAACGCCAGCAGCAAAATTATCTTTCTATGATAGAAAACAGCCTGCATCTCTACCTACCGGAAGAGGGGCAGGGGCAGGATATTCTGTTTCAGGCAATGGCTTATAGCTTAGAAAACGGCGGCAAACGAATTCGCCCTATTCTCACGCTCGCATTCTGCGAAGCGTGCGGGGAAGATCCACATGCCGCACTGCCCTTTGCCTGTGCGGTGGAAATGATCCACACCTATTCGCTGATCCACGATGATTTGCCCTGTATGGATGATGACGATATGCGGCGCGGCAAGCCCTCCAGCCATGTAAAATTTGGAGAGGCAAACGCGCTTCTGGCCGGGGATGCTCTTTTGACGCTTGCTTTCGAAACGATGCTTGACCAGCGTTCCGGCTATCCGGTTGATCCCAAACGGACGATTCAGGCGGCCGCTGTGTTGGCGCATGCTGCGGGCGGCCAGGGGATGATCGGCGGTCAGGTAATTGATCTGGCTAGCGAAGGCAGGCAGATCCCGCTGGATCGGCTGAAAGTGATGGACTCTCTTAAAACGGGCGCCTTGATTGACGCCGCCGCACAGATGGGCTGTGTGGTTGCAGGGGCAGGGGAGACAATTTGTAAAGCAGCATCCCTGTACAGCTCCTGTATTGGACTTGCCTTCCAGATCGTTGACGATATTCTAGATATGACGAGCAGCAGTGATGTGCTTGGCAAGCCGGTGGGGAGCGACCGGGAAAAGGAAAAATCAACCTATGTTTCCCTCTTGGGCTTGGATGCTTCCCGCCGCCTCGTCACGGAATTGACTGCGACAGCACGGGAGACGCTCTCGATCTTTGAGGAGCGGGCCTCCTTTTTGTTGGAGCTTACAGAACGGCTTGCAACGCGTGAGAAATAGGCGGCCTTCTATTCTGTCTGTTAGGAGCATTGCTGATATGAATGAGAATCAGATTCTTTCACAGATACATTCTCCAGACGATGTAAAGCAGCTGGAGGAAAATCGCTTGGGTGAGCTGGCCACTGAAATTCGCAAGGTGTTGGTGGAAACCGTTTCCCAGACGGGCGGCCATTTGGCCTCTAACTTGGGGGTGGTGGAGCTGACGATTGCGCTGCACCGCGTGTTTGATTCTCCAAGGGATCAAATCGTATTCGATGTGGGCCACCAGGCCTATACCCATAAGCTGCTGACCGGGCGCTACAGCCAATTTTCCACTCTGCGCACAGAAAACGGTCTTTCCGGCTTTGAACGGCCCAATGAGAGCGAGCACGATGTTTTTTACAGTGGGCATAGCAGCACCTCCATCTCCTCCGCCTATGGGCTTTCCGCTGCAAAAAAGTTGGCAAAAGATGATCACTATGTGATCGCTGTCATCGGCGACGGCGCTTTAACGGGCGGGTTAGCCTACGAAGGGCTCAACAACGCCGGGCGTACGCACAGCAGGCTAATTGTAATTTTGAATGATAATGAAATGTCGATTTCGCATAATGTTGGTTCTATGGCGCGTTATCTTGCTGTGATCCGCTCGAAGCCTGGTTATTTTCGGTTGAAGGCGCGTATAGAGGGCTTTTTAAACCATATCCCGCTAGTGGGTAAGAAAATATCCAATCTGGTTTTTCGATCAAAATCAGTTTTGAAAAATTTAATTTATCAAAGCACAATTTTTGAAGATATGGGCTTTCAATATATGGGCCCGATCGACGGGCACAATTTGGAGCAGCTTCAGGAGGCGCTTGAGGGCGCTAAGATGCTGCATCGGCCGGTTCTTTTGCATATCAACACTGTGAAGGGAAAGGGCTATGATTTTGCAGAACGTGAGCCGAACAAATTCCACGGGATTTCAAAGTTTGATATTAATACTGGGGAACCCGTTTTTTCTAGCACCAGTTTTTCTGAGATGTTTGGCAGGGCGTTATGCGATTTTGCGCAGAAGGATGAGCGGATTTGCGCCATCACGGCCGCCATGGCGCTGGGCACAGGCCTTGATGCCTTCAGCAAAGCGTTTCCCGACCGCTTTTTCGATGTAGGAATCGCAGAGGAGCACGCGGTAACCTTTGCCTCGGGCCTTGCAAAAAATCATATGCTGCCGGTGTTTGCGGTATATTCAACCTTCTTGCAGCGTTGTTACGATCAGTTGATCCATGACGCCTCGCTGCAAGGAAATAAAATGGTGCTTGCAATTGACCGCGCCGGTTTCGTCGGGGAGGATGGGGAAACCCATCAGGGCCTGTTTGATATGGCTTTACTCAACAGTGTGCCAGATTTGACAATTTATTCGCCCTCCACCTTTTCAGAACTGAAAAATGATCTGGGCAACGCTTTTTATATTGATAAAGGGATTGTGGCCGTGCGGTATCCGCGCGGAACCGAGCGCGAATTCCCCGCAGATTATACGCCCTCCTTTGACTCTTTCACTCATTATGGCGAAGCGTGGGCAAAAATTGTGATCGTTACCTTTGGCCGGCTGTTTTCTAATGCCTGCATGGCGCTTGCTACCCTGCGGGAAAAGGGCATAAGCGCGCGGATCATCAAGCTTAACCGGATTAAGCCTATTGATATCCGTGCCGTTCAATCAGCCCGTTTGGGGGAACAGATTTTTTTCTTTGAGGAAGGTGTGCGTACTGGCGGCATCGGGGAGCATTTTGCCGCCTTGCTGTTGGAGAAGGGCTTTCAGGGTAGCTTCCATTTAACAGCAGTGGAGGATTGCTTTGTTCGACAAGCGGCGGTACCTTCGCTGATGGCGCAATACCACATGGATGCGGACGGTATGGTTCAAGTGATTTTGAGGGAGGCGGCGGAGCATGGCAAAACAACGGCTTGACGTTACCGTTTTTGAGCGGGGGCTTGCGCCCAGCCGGGAAAAAGCGCAGGCGCTCATCATGGCCGGGCAGATTTATCTCAACGGTCAAAAGGTCTCCAAAGCGGGTGCCAGCGTAAAGCCGGAGGATCAAATTGAGCTTCACGGCACACAGCTCCCCTTCGTCAGCAGAGGCGGCCTTAAGCTTAATAAGGCGATGCAGTGCTTTCCCATCACGCTAGAGCAGAAAATTTGCATGGATGTTGGCGCCTCCACCGGCGGCTTTACGGATTGCATGCTGCAAAATGGAGCCCGCAAGGTTTATGCGATCGATGTTGGCTACGGCCAGCTTGCCTGGAAGCTACGCACAGATGAGCGCGTTGTGAATTTGGAGCGTACAAATTTCCGCTATGTGACGCAGGAGCAGGTGCCGGATGCAATCGGTTTTGCGAGCGTGGATGTTTCATTCATCTCCTTGCGCTTGATTTTACCGGTGCTGTTTTGCCTCTTGCAGAAGGATGGCGAAGCCGTTTGTTTGATCAAGCCTCAGTTTGAAGCTGGGCGCGAGAAGGTTGGCAAAAAGGGCGTTGTGCGCGACCCTGCCACACACCGGCAGGTGATAGAGGCCGTCTGCTCTTTTGCGCTGGAAACAGGCTTTTCTATTTCGGGGCTAACGTTTTCCCCGGTAAAAGGTCCGGAAGGTAATATTGAATATTTGATTTATCTAAAAAAAAGCGCGCCGCTCCAAAGGCCCGATGCCATTGAAATTGAAGAGGCTGTGACACTAGCACATCGCTCGTTGGAGAAAAGCGGGCGGGCGATCCTGCCGGAAGGGGGGAGATGAGAACATATGAAGCTCGCAGTATTGCCGAACCTGACAAAAAAGAACGCGCGGGAAATCGCGCTCTCCGTCCTCCGGGAGGGGAAGGCGCTCGGCATCCAGTGCGTGATGTGCGATTCGTTAAAAGCTGATTTTATCCAGGGGGATTTTTCTTTTCTCCCAGAGCAGGAGGCGCTACAATCCGCCGATTTTGTGGTTTCTATTGGCGGCGACGGCACTATGATCCACGATGCCAAGCTCGCGGCGCCCTTGCATAAGCCTGTGCTCGGCATCAATGCGGGCCGCCTCGGCTTCATGGCGGGTTTAGAGCCGCAGGAAATCTTCCTGCTAAAAAATTTGGTCTGCAACAATTTTGCAATTGACCGGAGAATGCTGCTTGATGTAAAATTAAAAAAAGACGGCCAAATTTGTTATCGATCCCAATGCATCAATGATGTTGCTCTTGTGCGCGGTGAAGAACTTCGGCTGCTGGAATGCAGCGCGTTTTGTGATGGGCAGCCCATTGCGCGGTATATGGCGGACGGCATGGTGGTTGCAACGCCCACCGGCTCCACGGCTTATTCTCTATCTGCGGGCGGGCCTGTGGTGGACCCATCTTTAGAATGCCTGTTGCTCACACCGGTTTGCGCGCACTCCTTATTCAGCCGGCCTATGCTGTTTCGTCCGGACGCCAAGCTTTCTCTATGCGCCGAAATGCGTGACGGGGGCAGCGTTTATCTCTCATGCGATGGGGAGACAGAAAAAATTCCGGAGGATTGCACGCTTGAGGTAACAAAGTCGGAGCTTTACGCAGATTTTATCCGGATGAAAAACGATACCTTTATGGACCGCTTGCAGGCGAAATTTTTTAAGAGGGGGCCCCTGGTTTGAAACGGAAACGGCATGCACTGATTCTGGAGCTGATCCAGCAATACGAGATTACCACGCAGGACGAGCTGCTTGCAAAGCTGCGGGAAAATGGATTTGAGGTCACACAGGCGACCGTATCCCGCGATATCAAAGAACTGCGGCTTGTCAAGGCGATGTCTCCCAGCGGGCAATACCGGTATATGGCCGGCGCGGCGCAGGGCGACGAATATCTCGCAAAATTCTATACGATCTTCTCCGGCTCCGTCATTTCTGTTGATTATGCGGGGAACACCTGTGTGGTGAAGTGCTATGCGGGCATGGCGCAGGCGGCCTGTGCGGCTATTGATGCGATGCATTTTGAGGGGATCGTCGGCACGCTGGCGGGGGATGATACGATTTTTGTACTTTGCCGCACGCCTGAATTAACGCAGCAGCTGAAAAGCTCTCTTGACAAAATGCTGCAAAATGGATAACGCATTTTCAGAAAGGCATGGTTCGTTATGCTGACAAGCCTTCAAATTGAAAATATTGCTGTGATCGAAAAAGCGGAAATCAGCTTTAATAAGGGCCTGAATGTTTTAACGGGTGAAACGGGCGCGGGCAAATCGATCATTATTGATTCCATTAACGCGGTGCTCGGCGAGCGCACCACGCGGGAGCTTGTGCGCTCCGGCGCACCTTCCGCCAAAGTGTCGGCACTCTTTTTTGAGATTTCAAGGCCTGCTATGCAGGTTTTGGAATCCTTCGGCATAGAGCCGGAGGAGGATGGAAATCTCCTGATCCAGCGCTCTATTAGCGCGGATGGGCGCAGTGTATGTCGGATCAATGGCAAGACGGCGACTGTGTCTATGCTGCGCCAGATTGGCGGCGAGTTGATTAATATCCATGGGCAGCACGACAGCCAGTCGCTCCTATCGCCGGATAAACACCTCGGTTTCATTGATGCGCTCGCGCAGGATAGCAAGCTCTTAGAGCAATATCACAGCCTTTATGCCGCCTATGTCAAAGTCAGGCGCGCTTTAAATGAATTGCAAATGGATGAAGAGGAAAAGCTGCGAAAAACAGACTTGCTCCGATTTCAGATTGACGAATTGGAATCGGCTAACCTGCAAATCGGGGAGCAGGAGCGCCTGATACAGGAGCGCGCGCGCTGCCTGAATGCCGAAAAAATCCTTCAGAGCCTGCGCAGGGCCTACGATGCGATCAATGGCACAGAGGAAACGCTTGGCGCGTTGCAGCTGTTTACAGATGCTGCGGCGAGCTTGCAGGAGGCGGCGCGATATGATGCTGCTGTGGAGAAAACAGCGCAGGAGGTTTTGGATCTCTCCTATAATGTGGAGGCCTATACCGATGAGATCCGCAATGCGTTCGACTCGCTTTCCTATGATCCTGGAGATTTGGAGCGAATTGAAGAGCGGCTGGATCAGCTTTATAAGCTCTCCCGGAAATATGGAGAAACGGAAGAGGAAATGATCGCTTATCTAGAGAACGCACAGAAAGAGCTGGATGAGATCGCTTTTTCAGAGGAGCGGACAGAAGCGCTCCATGGAGAGCGGCGGGAATTGGTGCGTAAAATCAAGGCGTTGGCGGTAACGCTTTCCGAGGTCCGCAGGCAGTCGGGAGAGCTCTTTACCAAGCAGGTGGAGGAGGAGCTGGCCTATCTCGATATGCCGCACGTACATTTCCTTGTCCGCCATGAGCAGGTAAAACCCGGGCCGAACGGCGCGGATGAGATTGAATTTTTAATCTCCGCGAATCCCGGCGAGCCGCCGCGCCCATTGGCGAAGATCGCCTCGGGCGGAGAGCTGTCCCGCATCATGCTGGCAATCAAAAATGTATTATCCGGCAGCGACGAAATCGGCACGTTGATTTTTGATGAGATTGATACGGGTGTGAGCGGCCGGGCTGCGCAGAAGATCGCGCTAAAATTAAAGCAGGTGTCAGCCGGTCGGCAGGTGATCTGCGTGACGCACCTGGCGCAGATTGCAGCCCAGGCAGATTGCCATCTCCTGATCCAAAAAACCGTGCGGGAGGAAAAAACCTACACCCAGGTAGACGTGCTCGATTTTGAGGGGCGCAAGCGCGAGCTTGCCCGGATCATGGGCGGCATGGAGGAGATCACGCCGTTGCAGCTGCAAAGCGCGGAGGAATTGCTGCGGGCGGCTGAAATGGATTCTTAAACGCTTGATTCTTTATCAGCAAAATAGCAGAGCGGAGATATCGAAATAGATATCTCCGCCCATTTATTTTGTGATGCTGCTGGTGATTTCAAAATTGTTGTTACCTTTTTCAAAATATTGCAACCACTATTATGTAGGCTTTTATGAAAGGAAGCGTGTTGTGGACTCATTTGATGAATTATATCAGAATTACAACAAAGATATTTTTCGATTTTTATATAAGCTATGCGGTTATGATCGCGTGCTTGCAGAAGATTTGATGCAGGAAACTTTTCTGCATGCTTATTTAGGCATCACAAATTTCAAAGCGCTGTGCAGTGTGAAAACTTGGCTGATGCAAATCGCGAAAAATAGATATTTCCTGTTTTTAAGACGGGAACAAAAGCGCACGCCTATTGTTTCTTTAGAGACTCTGATAACGGATCTCTTTGATGAAGGCTTAAACGTAACAGACGGTTTATATGAACAGCAATTGATCTCCGATTCTCTTGATATTGTATTTTTAATGTCCGAAAAAATGAAAATCGTTTTTCTTGATCGAATCTATTATGATATGTCGTATATCGAAATAGCAGAGCATCTTTCCATATCAGTGGGATCGGCAAAGATGCTTTTCCACAGAGCGAAATTGCTGTTACAAAAACAACTAAAGGAGAATTACGGATATGAAATATGATTGTGCATTGATTCAGGATGTTGTGTCTTTATATCACGAGGAAGTGTTGAGTGAGCGCAGCAAAGAGGTAGTAAATGATCATTTGAAGATGTGTTCAGAATGTAGAGAATATTACAATACTTTTTCCTCTTCTGATCCTCCAGTGAATACTGCTATTTTAGAAATGGGATCATTATCTCATCTTGCAGACAAAATTAAAGAGTATCACGCTTATCAGCTTGGAGTATTCCTATTTTCGATCATTGCCATGTTGACAATTGTTTTGCCATGGTTTGGATATCGCGGCGTCACGGAGACAAGGGGTACTATATTATTCAGCTATCCTGCTGCTATTATTGGTTTTGCATTGATGCAGTTTTCTATTTGGTTCCGCTTTAAGGATTATAAAAATCGTATGATTTGGGGGTATATAGGGTTTGGGTTGGTTTTGCTGACCGAAATCTATGTTTTTTTAACAATCACTACAGGCAGCACAATAGGAGTAGATTTTCTTTTATTTCATTTTGATGTGCCGTGCCTCGATGAAATCAATCTGTTCCACAGCTTTTCCAATGCAAGGTTTGGTTTTTATTTAGGCTTTCTGGCAACGGTATGGGATGCAATCGCCTTTTCCTTTTTTGTTCATCGCTTCAAATAAGGCCAACCCCTCCAATTTGATAAACTGATTCTAATTTTTTCCAAAAATAAGCTAGCCCTGCGAGATGCGATCCGCCTCAGGGCTAGCTTTTAAAATCATATGAAAGAAACTGTTAAAACTTTGTGCTCATCTGATAGCTTAGCGTCATCAGGCTGTCGCTCAAATGCACGTTTTCCACCGCAACATCCGGATAATGTGCCGCAATATCGAAATGCGTATAGTTCCAAAAGCCTTTAATGCCGAGCTTGACAAGCTGCGCGATGATCTCCGGCGCGTTGTCGCTTGAAATGCACAGCACCGCCACCATAGGTTTTTGATCCCGGCAGAAGTCGTCTAACCCATCTACATGGCGCACAGGCAGACCGCGCACGAGTTGGCCCGCCATGGCCTCATTCTTATCGAAGATACCGATAAGATTAAACCCGCGCGCTTCAAACGACATGTGTGTTGCAATTGCACGGCCTAGATTACCCGCGCCGATCAGGATGGTTTTCAGCCCCCGATCTACCCCCAGAATGCGCCCGATTTCCGCATAGAGCTGCTCCACATTGTAGCCGTAGCCCTGCTGGCCGAAACCACCAAAGCAGTTGAGATCTTGCCGGATCTGCGAGGCGGTCAGCCCCATGCGTTGGGAGAGCTCGCGCGAGGAGATACGGGTGATATTGTGCTTTTCCAGCTCGCCGAGGAAGCGGTAATAACGAGGCAGCCGCTTGATGACGGACATAGAGATATTTTCGCTTTTCGCCATAATTGATCCGCCCTTATTTGCTTAGGTTTTGAACGGTCTCCATCACATAATCGCCAAATTCGCTGCATGTGCAGCCCGTATCACGGCCTGTGATGGTCAGCTTCTTCTCCTCCAACATGCAGATGTCAAGCGCGCGCTCGAGCAGGTCCGCCTTTTCCTGGCGGCCGATGTGGGAGAGGAGCATCACGGTCGCGCGCAACATAGAGCAGGGATCCGCATACTGGCCGCGGCCCTCGCGGATCATGCGGGGGGCGGAGCCATGAATCGCCTCAAACATGGCGTAGCGCTTGCCGATATTTGCGCTGCCTGCCGTGCCAACACCACCCTGGAATTCGGCAGCCTCATCCGTGATGATATCGCCGTAGAGGTTCGGCAGGATGAACACGCGGAAGTCGCGGCGGCGCTTTTCATCAATGAGCTTTGCCGTAAGGATGTCGATATACCATTCGTCTGTGGTGATCTCCGGGTATTCTTCGCCGATCTTTTTGGCGATGTTGAGGAACTTGCCGTCCGTCGTTTTGATCACGTTGGCTTTTGATACAACGGAAACGCGGTTCTTGCCGTTGCGCTTCGCATAATCATAGGCCAAACGGGAAATGCGCTCGCACCCTTCCGTTGTCGCAACGACGAAATCCATAGCGAGATCGTCCGTCACATGCACGCCCTTGGAGCCCACGGCGTATGCGCCCTCCGTGTTTTCCCGGAAGAAGGTCCAGTCAATGCCCTGGTCCGGCACCTTGACAGGCCGCATGTTGGCAAACAGGTCGAGCGCCTTGCGCATCGCTACGTTCGCGCTTTCAATATTCGGCCACGGGTCGCCTGCCTGTGGTGTCGTGGTCGGGCCCTTGAGGATGACGTGGCACTTTTTGAGCTCCTCGAGCACGTCGTCCGGGATTGCCTTATTCGCGGCCACGCGGTTTTCAATCGTCAGGCCGTCAATCACACGGAATTCGACCTTGCCGGCCTTCACATCGTCCGCGAGCATGTATTCGAGCACGCGGGCGGATTCCTTTGTAATGATCGGGCCGATACCGTCGCCGCCACAAACGCCAATGATGATTTTATCAAGCTTGTCATAGTCGATAAAATCCTTATCCGCCTTGATGCGGTCAGAACGCTCATACTGCTCGCGCACGAGCGCCTCAAAGTGTGCTACCGCTGATTTAATCTTTGCTTCGTCCATCTTTTCTGCCTCCATATGTATCGTTTCTTTAATGAGCGTTTTCGCGCGTGTAGTTAAGCAGACCGCCTGCGAGGAGCATATCTGTCTGCCGCTGTGAGAAGGAATAGGCGAGGGGATAGCACTCGTTCTTCGTCACGTTTTCGAGCACGACCGGCTTACCCTCCGTGATCAGCGCGCGCACCTCCGGCAGGCGCAGCTCGTCGCCGAGCTCGATGTTGTCGTAATCCGCCTCATTCGCAAAGGTGAAGGGCAGAATGCCCGCATTGATGAGATTTGCCTGATGGATGCGGGCAAAGCTCTTGGTGATCACAGCCTTCACGCCGAGATAGAGCGGGACGAGGGCTGCATGCTCGCGGGAAGAGCCTTGGCCATAGTTCGCGCCGCCGATGATCATTCCCTTGCCCTCCGCCTTGCAGCGCTCGGAGAAATCCGGGTCGACCTGCCCAAAGCAGAATTTGGAAAGATAGGGGATGTTGGAGCGGTAGGGGAGAATCTTTGCGCCAGCGGGCATGATGTGATCGGTGGTGATGTTGTCGCCGACCTTAAGCACTGCCTTCGCTTCAATGGAATCCGGCAGAGCCTTCGTCACAGGGAATTCCTTGATGTTCGGCCCGCGCAGAACTTCGACCGCCTTCGCCTCCTCCGGCGTGGCAGGCAGCTCGACCATATTGTCGTTGATGAGGAATTCCGCCGGAAGCGTCACCTGCGGCGCGTCGCCCAGCGTGCGCGGGTCGGTCAACACACCTGCCAGCGCACTTGCGGCGGCAACCTCCGGGCTGACGAGATAGATGCCCGCGTCCGCCGTGCCGGAACGGCCCTCAAAGTTGCGGTTGAAGGTGCGCAGGGAAACGCCTTTGGAATTGGGGGACTGCCCCATCCCGATGCAGGGGCCGCAGGCAGATTCGAGAATGCGGGCGCCCGCGGCGATCATATCAGCCAGCGCGCCGTTCTGCGCGAGCATATTGAGCACCTGCTTGGAGCCGGGCGCGATGGAAAGGCTCACATCTGGGTGCACGGTTTTGCCCTTGAGGATCGCGGCCACTTTGAGCATATCGAGCAGGGAGGAATTCGTACAGGAGCCGATGCTGACTTGGTCAACCTTGATCGGGCCAATCTCCGTTACACTCTTGACATTATCCGGGCTGTGCGGCATGGCCGCCATCGGCGCAAGGGAGGAGAGGTCAATTTCAATCACCTCGTCATACTGCGCGTCTGCATCGGGCAGCAGCTCGATCCAATCCTGCTCGCGGCCCTGCGCTTTTAAAAATGAACGGGTGACCTCGTCGGAGGGGAACACAGAGGTCGTCGCGCCGAGTTCTGCGCCCATGTTGGTGATCGTGGCGCGTTCCGGTACGGAGAGCGTTTTCACGCCCTCGCCGCCATATTCGATAATCTTGCCAACGCCACCCTTAACGCTCATAATGCGCAGCACTTCGAGGATGATATCCTTCGCCGCCACCCAAGGGCTGAGCTTACCCGTCAGGTTGACGCGCACCATTTTCGGCATGGTGATATAGTAGGTGCCGCCGCCCATGGCAACCGCCACATCAAGGCCGCCTGCGCCGATGGCGAGCATACCGATACCGCCGCCTGTGGGGGTGTGGCTGTCAGAGCCGATCAGCGTTTTGCCTGGGATGCCGAAACGCTCCAAATGCACCTGATGGCAAATGCCGTTGCCGGGGCGGGAAAATCGAATGCCGTGCTTTTTGCATACCGTTTGAATAAAGCGGTGATCATCCGCGTTTTCAAACCCGGTTTGTAACGTATTATGATCAATGTAAGCAACAGAAAGCTCTGTGCGCACCCGCTCAACGCCCATCGCCTCAAATTCGAGATAGGCCATGGTGCCTGTCGCATCCTGCGTGAGCGTCTGATCGATGCGGATGCCGACCTCGCTGCCGGGCGTCATATCGCCGCTGACGAGATGTGTTTTGATAAGCTTTTGACCGAGGGTGAATCCCATTGCATGTCCTCCTACTTGTTTGAGTTTTTAACAATCTTTTTTTATTGTAGTCGTTTGTTGGATTTTTGTCAATGTTTTGGGCAATGATCCGGCAGAAAAGAAAGGGTAAAAAACACGCGATAAAATAGCCATTTTTACAAACGGACTTTCTCTAAGCACAATCTTATAGAACATAACGCTCGATCGCCTGCGCCACGCCGTCCTCTTCATTGGATGCAGTTTTGTACCGTGCCGCGTTTCGTGCCGGCTCATGCGCGTTTTCCATGGCAAACGACCATTTTGCCCACCGCAGCATGCCGAGATCGTTGGTCGCATCGCCGAAGGCCATCACGTTTTCCGGCTCAATGCATAGCTCTGCACACAGCCTTTTCAGGCCCGCCCTCTTATCAACGCCCCGTGTATTTATCTCTATGTTTCCAATAATTGCGGAAGAAACCTCAAAAAGCCCTGTTTGATTCAGGGCGGTGAGCAGGGGGGTGTAATACTGTTTTGGCATGGAGAAAACGTTCACTTTTTCAATCGTCTGGCCAGCCAAGGATGCTTCCAGATCGTCCACAATGGTTAGACGGGCGGCCAGACGCTCGATAAAGGCAGCGGGCAGGCTTTCGTTATGAAAGCGGCCGATCAGGCGGCGCTCAAGGTAAGAATGCCCAGCGCAGTAGGTTTCAAAAACAGCCTCGTAACGGTGCAGAAGGGAGAGGAGCGTTTGAAAGTCCCCCCAAGGAAAATCAAAGGTGAAAAGCCGTTTGCCCTGATGCAGATCCCGCGCCGCAGCGCCGTTAGAGAGCAAGGCATATTGCGCGGAGGGAACTTGCTGCGCTACGCTTTCCAGCTGCACCCACGTTCTACCACTGGCAAGGACGAGATGAACGCCCTTTTCAGAGGCGTGTTGCAGCGCGTTACGGTTCCGCTCGGAAACGGTCATATGATCTGAGCGGAGAAGTGTTCCGTCCAAATCCATTGCAATGAGCTGAATTGGCATCCTGTTATCTTCCTTCCTATATAGAAAAATATATTGACTGAAAAAATAGCGCCCGGCCGGCTTCGGCGGACGCCGCAGAGATTCGATCAAGTGGAAAATCGAGTGACGACGCGTTGCAATCGGAAATTTGCCACAGGCGTTTTCTGATTGAAGCGATAAATACTCATCATTAACCCAATCCCGATATAGACGCAGAGGTTAGAAGAACCGCCCGCGCTGAAAAACGGCAGCGTGATGCCGATAACCGGCAGCCACTGAAGCACCATACCGATATTGATAATGACTTGCGCGGCGAGCATGGAGGCCATGCCCATGCACATCAGGTAGCTTGCGTTGTCGTTAGCGCGCTTGCCGTTGATCACAATGCGCAGAATGATCGCCGCGAGCAACACGAGCACAGCAATCGCACCGATAAAGCCCAGCTCTTCACCCGCAACGGAAAAAACAAAATCGTTCTGGTTCTCCGGCACAGCGCCGCTTTGCGTATAATTCCCATTGAAAAGGCCTTGCCCGAAAAACTGGCCGGAGCCGATCGCACCAATTCCACGGTTCTGCTGAAAAGCTTCATTTTTTGCGTAGAGATCCGGATAGAGAATGGCAAGAAAACGATTTTTTTGATCCTGATTCAAAATGAATTTATCCCCCAGCGCCCAGATGGCGGGGAAGGCCACTGCAACCGCGGCAAACCCAGCGGCAAAATAGCCCCAATGCACCCCAGCGGCAAACATCATGCCAAGGAACATCAGCATAAAAATGAGCGCCGAGCCGTCGTCGCCCGTGGCCATGACAAGCCCAATTGGGATCAGGGCATGGATACCGAGCAGCAGGACGGTCGTGAATTTGCTTACATGATCCTTCACTGCGTCGAGATGCACGGCAAAGGTGATGATGAACCCTATTTTCACTAGCTCCGAGGGTTGGAAATAAAATATCTTGAGATCGAACCAGGAGCGTGCGTCAGGCCTTGCTGGCGGAGCAGAACCCCAGATGAAAAGGGCGCACATGATGAGCACACAGAAAATAGCAACCAGCGGCCATAGCCGGATAATCACTTCATAATCGAGAAACGAAATCAGCAGGCAAAGGATCAAACCTGCCGCCACTGCGATAATCATGGTTCGCAGCTCTGAGGGGATCAGCTTGGTCGCGCCATTTTTTGTTGCGCTGTATACGAGCAGCATCCCAAAGGCGGATGCGCACAGACACAGAAAAAACAGGAGCTTATCCGTTTCCCTAAAATAGAGCTTAAACCAGCTTCGAAATTTTTGCACTGCTTCACCTCCAGGGTTTGGTTTGACCAATTGTTAAAATCTGATTCAGCCGAATGCCATTTCAAATGTTTTTTTTGCTCTGGTAAATGGATAACATATCCTATGGGGATTTTGTGTTCTGTGGCCTCTATGATTTTTTTGGCTCCGTTTTCTCCAAACGCACCGCAAAGCTCGATGCAGCCCACGCCGTTGGCGGCGAGTTTTTTCGCCGCTGCGCAGGCTTCTTCGAGATTGGATACGCCGATGATCTGCGCCGTTTCGCCATGAATGGCTGCCGAATCCTGGGGATATACAAATTCGCCCAAGATGAGATACGCAAATTTCATTTTGATCCTCCCTTTTTTGTGAATGGGATCAAAGGTGAGGCGTGTCAGAGCTCTTCCTGTTCGATCGCTGTAATCTGATCAATTCGGCGCTGGTGGCGACCACCTTCAAACGGGGTATCAAGGAATACGTCAACGAGCTCCAGCGCAAGGCCGGGGCCGATGACACGCTCGCCGAGGCAGAGCATATTCGCATCATTGTGCAGCCGCGTATATTTCGCGCCAAAATAATTGGAGCAGCACGCCGCACGGATTCCCTTCACTTTATTCGCCGCGATGGAGATGCCGATGCCCGTGCCGCAGCAGAGGATGCCTTTCTCACAGGCGCCGCTGGTCACAGCGCGCGCAGCCTCTGCGGCGATTGGGGCGTAATCGACCGATTCTGTGGAATTTGTGCCGAAATCTTGGTAGGGAATGCCCCGCTCCTCCAAATGCTTTTTGATGGTTTCTTTGAGCTGATATCCGCCGTGGTCGGCTCCAAGTGCGATCATGTAAAAATCCTCCCAATCATTCATTATTTTGTTTTTTTCTTAATTCACGCTCTGCCTGAGGTAGACGCAAGTAGAAAGGGGCGAGCGCGTCCGAGGGAATCCCCTCGCCGTGGAGAAGCTTTTCCTCCGCCAATAGCGCGGCGCAGGCCGCCTGTTGATAATAATGATAGGCCGGCGCAATTCGGCTGCCAGGAATTTGCTCTCCAATTGCATCCATGCAGAGCTTCGCGCCATCTCCCGCAAAAACAACCGGCAAATTTTTGCCTGTCAACAGGGGGGGGAGCTCTGTAATTTTCATAGCCGCATCTTCCGTTAAACGCGAAAGCGCTCCGGCACGGCAGGAAAAAAGCGCTGTATATACCTGCTCACAGCGTGCGTCCATTGCAGCGCACACAGTGCAATCCCCGCCAGTTTGCCCAAAGGCGATCACTTCCAGCGTAGAGAGGGGGATACAGGGCTTATCATGCGGAAAAGCCAAACCTTTTATCGCCGCTACGCCGATTCGCACGCCGGTAAAGGAACCCGGGCCGTTGGTAACAGCAAAAGCGTCAATCTCATCAAGCGCAAGGTTTGCATTTTTTAAAAGGCCATGCACCAGCGGGAGTAGCGTTTGGCTATGCGTCAGGCCGGTATTTAAAAAAGCCTCGCCCAACAGCTTTCCGTCCTCAGCAATTGCGACGCTGGCCGCACAGGCGGAAGATTCCAGTGCAAGAATTTTCATGCAGATTCACCGCCTTTTTCAATTGTAATAATCCGTTCGCTTTCAAATGCTCCGCGCTGAAAGGACACGCGGATTGCGTCTTCCGGCAGCGCGCCTTCAATGTTTTCGCTCCATTCGACGGCTAAAATTCCACCCGCATCCAAATAATCAAAAAATCCGGTAGAATATAGGCCGTCCCAGGAGTTGACACGATACATATCAAAGTGGCAGAGCGGAGGGCTGCCGCCATATTCATGCACCAGCGCGAAGGTTGGGCTGGTCACCTCCGCATCAATGCCCAACCCCTGCGCAAGGCCGCGCACAAACGCGGTTTTCCCCATGCCCATTCCACCAAAAAGAGCGACAACACAGCCACCGTGCAGCCTTGTTGCAAAAGCTCTGCCTACGGCTTCTGTTTCCTGTACGCTGTTGGTGTGAATGGTATGCATGGAGTTATCCGTCCTTTCTGATCGTTGCAATAAAGCGGCATAAATCGCTTTCAAATAGCTGTAAACTTTGTTTGAAGCTATCATACCACAAATGCAAAGCATTTAAATACAAAAAATGGCGTTGCCACCTTGCGGCGGGAGGCGTTTCACGCCGACAGACATTTTTCCAATGCTTCAAACTTTGTTTGAAGCTATTATACCACATTCCGGCGGGAAGGGAAAGCCGGGCGTTTCTCATTATTTCCTATTTTGATTTTTCATCTTGCGAATCACCGCTTTTCTTTCGCTATTGACGCAATTCGATTCCGTGATCTTTTGCAGCGCTTTCTGATAAGTAAAATCGTCCAGTGAGTTTTCCTCTTTTAAATATTTCATCGTCAGCTCAGGAAATTGAACGAAGCAGATCGAGATTGCCCAAGCCACTGCCATGCGGGCGTAGTACCCCTTTGCCGGAATTTGATTAAGCAGAGCGAGCACACGGCGGATATGCCGTTCCTCTATAAAATAGAACAGCAGCATCACCACCCCAAAGCGCGCTTCAAATTCCCGCTCTGTGTGAAGGTAAGGTTGTATGAAATTCCAAATCGCTTCAGGCTCTTCTCGGGCAATTTTCAAGCCGCTGCAAAAGCTGTCGCAAACAGACCAATTATCAATTTTTGGCACAAAGGCCGCGATCCTATGCAAAAGCTCCGGCAAATCCGCTCTAACGTAACCGATCACCATCCCCTGGAGCATGATTTCTTCAAAGGATTGATCCTGCGCACTGGCAAGATAGGCGCGCCAATCTCCCCTGATTATTTTTTTGGCAAGCTTGCGTAAGATGGGCAGCCGGACTCCTAAAATGTTGCTCGTACCGGGGAGAAGGCTACTGGAGAATTTTTGAAACTCCGGCTCTGATAATGCAAGAAGCTGTTCATGAATCGATGCCTCCACTCGTGCGCCTCCTTTCAAGATAATGAAATGAATTATACTATGAAAAAGCCAAATCATCAATTGCAATAAAGAAGGTATAAAAATTTCCAACGTGGGTATGATAGGGATGCAAATATTTCAAGGAGTGATAATAAATGCCGAACCTTACTTCAAAAGAGCTCGACGCAATCAGCGATGAGTTGACGTATGAGCAGGTGCTGATCAAAAAGTTTAAAAATTATGCGACGATGACCAAAGATCCCAAAATAAAATCTACCTGTGAGCAGATTGCCGCCCAGCATCAGAACCATTTTAATATTCTGATGGGCCATTTAAACTGATAAGGAGGAAGTAAATATGGATACGATGGGCCAGCAAAACAACCAGCAAAGCTGCCTGAGTGATGAGGAAATCATGAATGATATTCTCAGCTCTCAGAAGCATATTACCGGCGTTTACAACACGTTCAGCAATGAATGCACGCACCAGGCGCTGCGCAATGATTTTTTGAATATCTTACGCGAGGAGCATAATATCCAAGTAGATGTATTTACAGAAATGCAGAAGCGCGGATGGTATGCGCCGCCGGAAGCACAGCAGCAGATGATTGATCAGACAAAGACGAAATTTCAGAATGTGGCGCAATCTCTGTAACAATCGGGAATGACAGATGTAAATAGAAAGGGCGATGTCCTTTCCGATGGCTTTAGGTCTGATTGAGCAGGCAAAGTGATAAGGAAAAATTTTTCTAAAAAGCCTCTTGTCAAAAACAGATGGATATGATAGAATAGCTACCGTTGCGATGATTGAGCAAACCTATCCGGGTGTGGCGCAGCTGGTAGCGCGCTTGACTGGGGGTCAAGAGGCCGTGAGTTCAAGTCTCGCCACTCGGACCAGCAAAAAGCCCTGAAATGACGTAGATACGTTGTTTCAGGGCTTTTTGCTTTTCCGCATTGCGCCGGTTGTGCCGAAAAAGGGATGAAAATAGACACAAAATTACGGACTAAAATAGAGGGCTGAACGTTTCAAGTTTACCCCCCTGTTTTTTTATATTTATAGTTTTAAATGCTCATTGATCAGCTTTGCGGCATTGTCGATCATACTTGCTTTCAAGCGCAGGTACACTTCGTGGATCATTTTTTGATTTGCATGGCCCACCAGCCTGCATGGCAATCTCATCAGGCGCGCCCGCTCATATTCGTGGTGGAACTGATGGGCGCATACGTCGGCTACCCAGTCGCCCAGTCGGTTTGATGGTAGGTGTACTGCTTACCATTTCGCACGCGGGTGTAGGTGCGCGTGATTGGATGCGCCTGCTCATGTTTGCGCCAAAATTCCGCCCAATGGCGATGATACCAAGGGGCGGTCACCGGTTGCGTCCCTAAGCCGATGATGTACGTTTCCGGCGGTAATCCCCGGTATGGCTCCAGCGCATCTTTGAGCAGTTGCAGCAGGGGAACCTGCCGGATGATGTCTTGGTCACGGTAATTTGCGGCTGATTGTAGACCAATTCCACGGCCTTTGTGATGTGAATGATATATAGATAATGAAAACAAAAAGCGGGAACCAGTAATAAAAAACTGGCTCCCGTCTTTTTTGTAGCATTTTATTGCATATCAAGGCTGTTCCCTTTTGTAGTAAATTCGTAGTAATTTGAGTATCTTATTATTTCGTTTTGCTTGTAATTAAAGGGCTTTTCTAGATAATCATTTAGATTTTCTATAAATGTTTTTAAAAGTAAATATTTGGGATATAAAAACATTTGTTTCCATAATTATTATAAAATTAAACATAAATTTTAGTAATGATTACTTCAATAAAAGAAAATAATACTTTTTACTACCTATAATGGATTTAAGTTATGGGCACTCGATTTTTCTTTGTATCAATCGGTTTTCCCTCTGTATAGAGCAGGAATTTGTTCTGTCCTTTTGTTTTATGCGAACTTGGAGATATATCATCCTGTGTAGCTCGTAAAAAAGGGGGCCTGTGTAGAGACTGAGCGAAGCACTTGACTTTTTAGATCACATTGGTTATAATCCCCTCAATGGCAATGAAAAGAAGAAGTAGTGGCCCATGTTCGGCGCAGAGAGTTCCCGGTTGGTGAAAGGGAATGCGGGCATTCCATGAAATACATCTTTGAGCTGCAAGGCTGAACAGGAATCTCAGTAGGCCGCGCCGGCAGCGCCCGTTACAGCGTGAGGGTATGAATCGTTTAAGGCGAGTGTACCCGGTGAGGCCGCTTTTGTGAGAAAGCGGTAAATAGAGGTGGTACCGCGGATTTTCCGCCCTCTGTAATTTTGGATTGCAGAGGGCGTTTTTTATAACCTTCTGCACGGAAAATTTTTGGGAGGTATTTGGAATGAGCGTATTTGACGAACTCAAGGCGCGCGGCATGATCGCGCAGATGACCAATGAGGAAAAGATCCGGGATTTGATGGAGAATCAAAAAATCAAGTTCTATATCGGCTTCGATCCCACGGCAGATAGCCTGCATGTGGGCCATTTCGTGCAGATTATGGTGATGGCGCATATGCAGCGCGCAGGGCATGTGCCGATTGCGCTGTTCGGCGGCGGTACCGGCATGATTGGTGACCCGTCCGGCAAAACCGATATGCGCAAAATGCTGACAAAGGAGACCATTCAGCACAATATCGACTGCTTCCAAAAGCAGATGTCAAAGCTGGTGGATTTTTCGGATGGCAAGGCTTTAATGGTCAACAATGCCGATTGGCTGCTAAATCTGAATTATATTGAATTTCTGCGCGAGGTTGGCGTTCATTTTTCCGTCAACCGTATGCTGGCGGCGGAGTGCTATAAACAGCGGCTGGAGCGCGGGCTCTCCTTCTTTGAGCTGAATTATATGATTATGCAGAGCTATGATTTTCTTGTGCTCAGCCGGGAATATGACTGCCAGCTCGAATTTGGCGGGGACGATCAGTGGAGCAATATCATCGGCGGTGTGGAATTAAACCGCCGCATGGATGGCCGCGAGGTTTGCGGCATGACCTTCAATCTTTTGCAAACGAGCGACGGCCGCAAAATGGGCAAGACGGAAAAAGGCGCCGTGTGGCTTGATCCGGAAAAGACCAGCCCCTATGAGTTTTATCAATACTGGCGCAATGTTGACGATGCAGATGTCATTAACTGCATGAAGATGTTAACCTTTATCCCGCTTGATGAAATTGCAGAATATGAGAAGCTGGAGGGCAGCGCGCTTAATCAGGCCAAGGAGAAGCTGGCCTTTGAGGTGACAAAGCTTATCCACGGCGCAGAAGAGGCCCAGAAGGCACAGTCTGCCGCGAAGGCCCTTTTCAGCAGCAGCGCGGATGCAGAGCATATGCCGACTACTGTGCTGAAGCCGGAGCAGTTCACGGATGACGCTATTACGGTAATTGATATCCTGGTGGCCGCATCTCTTGCCAAATCAAAAGGGGAAGCACGCCGGCTCATCGAGCAGGGCGGTATTACGGTGGATGATGGGCGTGTAACGAATCTTGGCGCGGCTGTCTCCAAGGCTGATTTTGCAAAGGGCCATGTGCTTGTTAAAAAAGGGAAAAAGGTATTTCATAAGATTGTGCTAGAATAAGCGAAAAGCAGTCCGCAGATGGGGCGGACTGCTCTTCGTTTTTATGAAATTTTATTTGGAAAGAAGGTTTATCAAATGAAACGCAAGCATAGGGGGTGGAAGATCGCTCTGTGCGTGGTTTTGGCGCTGGTCGTCTGCATCGCAGGCACGCAAACGGCGATCTATTTCCACCGCTCAGAGCCCGCTTCCGTCAAGCCGTATATCGGGTCGTTCCGATATATCACGACCGACGGCAAGGCAATGGTTTCCGCGCACCGCAGCGGGGGAGATTTGAATCCGGAAGAGTCTATGGCCGCTTTCAAAAACTGTGTGGAGAGCAAGGATTTTCAGACGGATATTTTTGAGTTTGATCTCCACATCACAAAGGACGGCGTTTTAATTCTCCTTCACGACGATACGCTGGATCGAACCAGCGATTCCGCGGAGGTATTCGGTGAGGAAGATGTCCGCCCGGAGGACAAGACCTATGAAGAGCTGCGAACGCTCAATATGGGCGCAAAATTTACCGCGCAGGATGGCAGCACACCTTACAAAGGGCTCAAAGGGGACGATGTGCCAGATGACGTGCGCATCCAGCGGGTAGAGGAGGTGCTGGATTATTTACAGGCGCATGGGGATTTTCAGTACATCATTGAGATCAAAAACGGCGGCGATCTTGGCAAGCAGGGGGTTGATATCCTCTATAACATCCTGAAGGAACGGGATTTGCTCGACGATGTAATCTTCGGCACGTTTCATGGGGAAGTCAGCAAATATGTGGATGAAAAGTATCCGGATCTGATGCGGTCCGCCGGAATTGCAGAGGTGCTTCAATTTTATTTTGCAAGCTTCCTCGGTATCAAACTGGATGTGAACTATGTGGCGCTCCAGATTCCCTATAGGCTTGCAGGTTTTAATCTGGGCACAGCTCGCATTATCAATTATGCGCACTCAATGGATCTGGCGGTTCAGTATTGGACGATCAACGACCCTGAGGATGTGAAATATTTAAATTCTATTGGCGCAGACTGCATTATGTCCGACGATCCGGGCATGGCATATCGGGTTATCAACGGGCAGAACAGTTAAATGAAAACAGGCAAGCGGGCGGCGGGAATCACTATGATTCCCGCCGCCTGTTGATGAACCCTTTACATTTGATCGCTGTGCATTTTTCGCATAAAAACGAGGACCGCCGCGGTAAAGACGAGCATGGCATAGCCCGCTACCCATACGAGCTCTGGTAGGATACTGCTGTAGTTGCCCGTGAGAGCGTACCGCCCAGCATTAACGGCATGGGCGAAGGGGAGAAGGTTTGCAATGGTTTCAAATGCTCCGCCAACCAATTTCAAATCGAACCATGTTCCAGATAGCCATGCGCTCAAATTGGTCAGAAGCGCACCGCACACGCCGCCAACCTGCTTATCATTGAATACGCTCCCACAAAGCAGACCAATCCCAATAAAAAGCAGCACGGCAGGAATCGATACAGCCATTGCAAGCAAAATCCGCACATTGCATGTTAACCCCAGTAAGAGGGCCGCTGCGTAGCATACCGCCATCTGTGCAGCGGCCAGTGGCACAAGCGGAGCCGTATAGCCAAGAATAAAATGGGGAGCGGTCATCGGTGAGGTAAACAATCGTAGCATGAAGGCGCCGGTGCGATCCTTTGCAATCAACATTCCAGAAAAGAGGGAAATAAAAGATAAACCAAATACCGCGATTCCAGGCGCCAACTGCTCGATTTCAAATAAATCCACCGGAATATTCGATTGAATCAGCGACAAAAGCAAAAGAACGATAACTGGAAACCCAATCCCGAACACCAAGTTCAATTTATCCCGCAGCATTTCCTTGGCGTTTCGTATGGCAAAAGCCAGCGTTTTCATGCCATTCCACCTCCCTCGCCGCACAGCGTGACAAATGCGTCCTCAAAAGAAGCTGCATTTGCCTGGGCCGTCAGTTCTTGCGCGGTTCCAAGCGCTTTTAGCTTGCCATGGGCCATGATGCCAACGCGGTCTGACAGCGCTTGTGCTTCCTCCAGATAATGTGTTGTCAATAAAATGGTTATGTTGCCTTTCAGCCCCTCTATGAGCTTCCACAGCTCTCTCCGCGCCAACACATCGAGCCCTAGTGTCGGCTCATCAAGGAATAAAATCTGCGGCTCGGAAATCAGAGCCATTGCGATAGAAAGCCGCCTCTGCCAGCCGCCGGAGAGGGTTTTGGCCCTGCTTTTTGCGATTTCCTCCATGCCGAAGGCCGTAATGGTTTCCTGCGCTTTTTGCTTGCTTTGGCTTCTTGATTCCCCATAAACGCCGCAGATCAGCTCCAGATTTTCACGCACGCTCAGATTTGGCGCAATTGCTGTTTCTTGTGGAGAAACATTGATGTTTTTTTTGACCTCATAGGGTTGTGAAACAATACTTTTTCCCATCAGGAGCGCGTCCCCGCTAGTTGGGCGCAGCAAGCACGAAAGCATTTTAATCGTGGTTGTCTTACCCGCGCCGTTCACGCCGAGGAGGGCAAACAGTTCCCCTTGATCAATCGTCAGATTCAGCGCGTCAACAGCTATTTTATCCTTGTAGCGTTTCGTAAGCGCTGTTGTTTCAATCGCTTTCATCGTCCTCACCGCCCTCTTGAGTTTCTCGGATTGCACGGGCAAAGGTGATAGAATCCTCTTCCGTATGCTCCGGATAAATTTCTTTTGCTTTGCCGGCAAAAATAGCGTCCGCGATTTTTGCAAACACGCCATAGCGTTCAATTGCGATGCCTTTTTGGGCGTCCGCCAGCAGGAGAAGGGTATCGCCGGGGTTAATCTGGAACATATCCCGCACTTCCTTCGGGATCACGATTTGCCCCTTGGGGCCGACCTTGACAGAGCTCATGAATTTATCGTTTCCTTTGAGTTTGCTTCCCATCATGACATCTCCTTAGTAATAAAAGTATAACTTATATAACTTATAATACTTTATCCGATAAAATCTGTCAACACTAAAGCAAAATGCCGGGCGAGATTCTCGCTCGGCATTTTGCTTTTATGTTTGTATAGGCCTTTTAGGAGCCGGTTGACCGGTAGTGCCGCAGACCAAATCTCCAGATTGCATAACAGGGGAGGAGGAAGACAAAGCACACCAGAGGCGCAAACATCCGCAGGATATTCTCCGAATTCCCGGTCAGATAATCCAGCGGAATCTGCTGAAACCAAGCGTAGGGGACAGCGACGGTGCAAAAGGTTAAAACGGCTTTCCCATAGACAGCCAGCGGATACTGCCCGAATTCCTTGCCGCCATCCGTCAGGACGTTCATAAATTCCAGCCCCTCCAGCGTAAAAAAGCTGAAGGCGGCATATAAAAGAAACAGGCAGGAAAAAACAACCGTGCCTCCTACAATCATGAGCAATATCGTCAGCACCTTGGAAGGGCTCCAATGAATATCGCTTTTCGCAAAGGCAACAAGCATCATTAAAATGGCTTGCAGCATGCGGCCAATGCGCGATAGCTCCAGCTTTGAAGCAAGAATTTGAAAGATGGCGCTTCGCGGGCGCACGAGCATACGATCGAATTCACCATTGGAGATCGCTTTGGGGAACTGGTCAAAACCACGCGCGAAGCATTCTGCCAGCGAAAAGGCCATGATTATCACAGAGGAGCATAGCAGGATGTCTGTAAAGGTATATCCCTTGATCGCATGAAAGCGGTCAAGCAAAAAATAAACGCCTAAAATTGCGGAGAAGGAAATCAGAAATTGCCCGAATGCGGTCAAAAAGAAGGATACTTTATATTGCATCAAGCTTTTGAGATGGATGGAGAGATATTTCCCATAAAGATTCAAATGAATTCTCCTCTCTTACCCGACGTATTTACAAAATTGCTTTTTGAAACGTTAACCGCCCTGGATGACAACGCGCTGAAGCGCCTTTCTCATCATCAGCCGCCCCAACAACAGCAGCGCCAGAAGCCAAAAAGCCTGGATCAGGATGCTGACGAGCGCAGGCAATCCTGCCAAGTCGCCGCCATAGATTCGATAGGGCACGTTTTGCATGGAACCGAATGGGAGCAGCGAAAAAATGACCTGCAATTTTTCCGGGAAAAAGGGCAGGGGAATAATGGCTCCGGAAAAGAAATCGACAACAGCAACGGCAACCAAACGGACGCCCATTGGCGAAATGGTAAAAAAGGCGGAGATATAAATCAGCATGCAAAAGGCCCCAACAACAAGCGCGCCCAATAGAAAAGATACAAGGAATAATCCCGCCGCCCCCCAAGAGGGTGGCAATCGTATTCCATAAGGGCTGGGTAAAAGCGCCGCAACGAGCAGGATTGGAAAACAGCGCAGTACCGCCCTGGCGAGCCGGCTTCCCAGCGTTCGAAAAAAGATCATGCTGTATAAATCACAGGGTCGGCAGAGCTCATAGGCGATATTGCCGGAGGATATCAGTTCAAAAATATCGTTATCCATATCCCAGACCATAAAAAGGGCCAAAAAAGCCTGTTGCAGCCAGATATAAGCAGAGAGCGCCTGCATATCCATGGGGAATGCGCCGGTTCCCGATTGATAGAACGTGTGGTAGAGGATGAGATACATCCCACCCCAGGCAAACTGCGTGACAATGCCCGCCAGTGCCGCGGCGCGGTATTGCATCCCGTTTGCAAAGCGGATGCGAAGAATAGAGCGGTATTTTCGAATCGTCTGCAAGAAAGGCACCTCCTTAAACGCCGAATTCCCGATAAAGGCCGACCACCAATTCTTCCGCGCTCGGTTGGGAAACAGAAAAATCGGTAACGTCCAAATGGGAGGAGAGCCATGCAATCGCATTTGAAACAGGGCAGAGTTTGATATCCGCCTCTAAGACAGCCCGCCCGTTGAGCGATTCTCGAAGCGTGAGCCCCTGGGGCAGGCGAGATTCCGAATCCGTGATAGATTGATCTCCGCCGAAGCTGACGGTGATGGCGCGGGCCCCGCAATGCCTGCTTCGCAGCTCGCTGAGGGAGCCGTCCATCAAAATTTCTCCTTTTCCAATGAGCAGAATCCGCTCGGTGAGCGCCTCAATATCCTGCATATCGTGCGTCGTGAGGATGACCGTGGTGCCTTTTTCCTGGTTGAGCGTTTTAATAAACTCCCGCACTGCAATTTTGGAGACAGCATCGAGCCCAATGGTCGGCTCATCCAAAAATAGAACCTGCGGATCGTGCAGAAGCGACGCGGCAATCTCGCAGCGCATCCGCTGGCCCAAAGAGAGCTGGCGTGTTGGCGTTTTCAGGATCGTTTCGAGCGAGAGCATGGTGGTCAGCGTATCGAGATTTTTACGGTAGCGCGTCGGCTCTACGGAATAGATATCCCGGATCAGCTCAAAGGAATCGATCACAGGCACGTCCCACCAGAGCTGAGAGCGCTGCCCGAACACCACACCGATGTTGCGCACATGCTCCTTTCGCTGCTTCCAGGGCGTTTTCCCATTGATGCGGCAGGTGCCGCTGTCTGGCGTCAGAATGCCGCTCATGATTTTAATGCTGCTGCTTTTCCCCGCCCCGTTGGGTCCAATGTATCCGACCATCTCCCCATCTTGAATCGTGAAGCTTACGTTGCGCAGCGCTTCGATTTTTTCATATTCTCGATGAAATAGTGCTTTGGAGGCCGATTTCATGCCGCTGCCCCGCCGGGCAACGCGAAAGGTTTTGCAGATATTTGTTAGTTCAATCATCTTGGCCGAATACTCCCTTCCATTTTAAAATGCAACACAAAAAGCGCGTATCCGCTTGGGATACACGTTGCGTAGCTTTCCGGAATCCGGGTTGAGAAACGGAAAGGCGGTGAAATGTGGAAATTAAAGATACAACATTTTTTAGAATAAGTCAATAAAAAAATTGGTTCACATTTTATTCTGTTGAATTTCACAACAAAAACCTCTCTCTTGAAAAGGAAACAGTATGTGTACAGCTTGGGGATGCTTGAAGCAGTCTTTGAAACATGGTATATTGAGATAAACCCAATTAAATTTGAGGGGAGGCAAAAAGGTTGCGTTTTTTTTCACGCAGAAGGGCAAAGGAGCAGGAAGAACGCCCGGAAGCTTTCGTTAGTGCGATTATTGTGGCTGCCGGGCAATCGAGGCGTATGGGCGGAGACACGAGCAAGCAGTTTATTCTGATCGATGGCGTGCCCGTCATTGTGCGCACCTTAAAAGCGTTTGAAATAGCGGAGCGCATCCGCGAAGTGGTGATAGCCGCGCGGCAGGAGGATATCCCGCAAATGTATGCACTCATTCAGGATTATGAGATTACAAAGGTGAAGCAGATCATCACTGGTGGAGAAACGCGCCAGGAGAGCGTTTTCCGCGCGATCGCGCAGGTGGATGAAAATGCGGATTTCCTTGCCATCCACGATGGGGCAAGGCCGCTAATCCGCCCGCAGGAGATCGATCTTGCGGTTTCTGCCGCGGTGGAGCACGGGGCGGCCGCACTGGGTGTCCCGGTGAAGGATACGGTCAAGCAGGTTGATGCGGATGGAAAAATCGTAGATACCCCGGAGCGCAGCACGCTATGGGCCGTGCAGACGCCTCAGGTTTTTTCTCGTGCGCTTTATCTGCGGGCGGCGGAGCAGGCGGGGGAGGCTGCGGCGCAGTTGACGGACGACTGCCAGCTGATCGAACGAACGGGAGCCCCCGTCTACCTGGTACGTGGAGCTTATGCCAACCTGAAAATCACAACACCGGAGGATGTGTTTGCGGCAGAGGGCATCTTAAGAGCTACAGAGGATTTTTATGGGTAAGCGCTCCCTAAGATATCTTGAAAAGGAGTTTTAGAGCAATGAGAATTGGACATGGATATGATGTGCACCGTTTGGTAACAGGCCGAGCGCTTCTCCTCGGCGGAGTTCATATTCCGTATGAAACTGGGCTTTTAGGGCATTCGGATGCGGATGTGCTGCTGCATGCCGTTTCAGATGCATTGCTGGGGGCAGCCGCCTTAGGTGATATCGGGGCGCTTTTTCCCGATACGGATCCGCAATATGCAGGGGCCGACAGTTTACAGCTTTTGTCGCTTGTCGCACAGGAGCTTCAAGATGCGGGCTACAGAATTATGAATATAGACGCTACGGTGCTTGCCCAGGCGCCGAAACTAAAGCCCTATATCCCGGATATGCGGCAAAATATTGCCAAGGCATGCGGCGTCACACCCGATGATGTGAGCGTTAAGGCCACAACGGAAGAGGGGCTTGGTTTTACAGGCAGCCGGGAAGGCATAGCAGCACATGCTGTTTGCCTGATCGAAGCGCGCTGAACAGACTGCGCATCTGGATTTTCAAAGGACACGAACCTCTCGTTTCGCATAGAATGATACGAAACGAGGTGACGCTTTATGGGACAGCCAAATTTTCAGGTCTGTTCAATCACACACGCGGAAAAGGGAATCCGCTTATTAAATGAAAATGGGTTCCGTGCTCATTATAAAAGATCACCTGATCCAAACGCTGAGGATGGGTGCTGCTATACAATCTATTTGGCCAATGGGGATGCTTCCGAGGCCCTTTCAATCCTCCAGAAGGGCCACGTCCGGCTGACTGGAGAGCTGGGAGGCGGCTCGCAATCATGATTTATTTTGACAACGCCGCAACCACCTATCCGAAGCCCCGGGTGGTAAGGGAGGCTATGGCGAGAGCGCTTGTGGAATTTGGAGCCAATCCCGGCCGATCCGGGCATGCCATGTCTATGCGCACTGCCGATCGGATTTACCGATGCCGGGAGCGGGCCGCGGCGATGTTTGGCCTGCGGGAGCCGGAAAATGTCGTATTCACGCTCAACTGCACACATGCAATCAATATGGTGCTGCACGGCGTGCTCAATCGGGGCGATCATGTGGTGACCTCCGATTTGGAGCACAACGCGGTCATGCGCCCTTTATTCAAGCTCGCAGCGGATGGTGTGATCTCTTATACCACTGCGCATGTTTGTGAAGGCAATGTTGAAACAACGGTAGAAAATTTTAAAAAAGCGATCAAACCCAACACCCGTATGATCGTTTGTATGCATGCTTCCAATGTGTTTGGCACCGTTTTGCCAATTGCGGAGATTGCCGGGCTGTGCCATGAACGTGGATTGCTGTTTGTGGTAGATGCGGCGCAGAGCGCCGGCGTTTTGCCGCTTGATATGGCGAAAACGGGGATCGATTATCTCTGCATGCCCGGCCACAAGGGCCTGTATGGCCCAATGGGAACTGGACTTTTGCTCTGTGCAGATGGCGAAAAAATTCGCCCCCTATTAGAAGGCGGCACGGGCAGCCTTTCTGCTCATCTGTATCAGCCGCCCATCCTACCGGATAAATTAGAAAGCGGCACGGGCAATACGCCAGGGATTTTCGCTCTTTCCGCCGGCATTGGTTTTGTTCAAACGATTGGTATTGACGAAATTGCACAGCATGAGCTTTCTCTGATTCGAGAGTTGTACGATGCGTTGGCGATGACGGCAAATGTGCGCCTTTATACAAAACGTCCGGCAGCGGGCACTCATGTTCCGCTGCTCCCCTTCAATATCGCAGGGCTGCATAGTGAAGAGACGGCAGCCTTACTGAATGAGGCCGGAATCGCCGTGCGCTCGGGGCTGCATTGCGCCCCTTGCGCCCACAATGCCTATGGAACCTCGGAAACCGGAGTGGTTCGTCTTGCCCCGTCTTATTTTACCAACAAAAAAGAGGCATATGAGCTGATAAAATCTGTCCGAAAAATTGCAAAAGGCCAGAAAACGTGATATGATAAAAAAGAATAGATTCATGTGGCTAGGATGAATCGGCAGCGGCGGGGGGGGGTTCCATGCCGCCGCTGTATTTTATTTCTGCCAAAAGGCGCGCTCCGATCATCGGAGCGGATGCTTCAGACGTTGATTTAGGTGCATGAGGCACGGGAAGGGCGCGGTTTATGCCATGGAGTTAGAACAACTTAAGACCTTTTTTATACAATTATGGAACGTTATCTCCACCTTTTGGAACTCTGGGTTCTTAAAGCTGTGTTCCAATGTGCTGGATATTGTGTTGGTGGCATTCATTGTCTACCATGCTATTAAACTGATTCGTGAAACACGGGCCATCCAATTACTCAAAGGAATTTTGCTTTTAGGGTTGCTATATGTTGTTGTCAATCTATTCAAAATGGAAGCGATGATGTTTGTCCTGCGCAAGGTGTTTGAATTTGCAGTGATCGGCCTCTTGGTGCTGTTTCAGCCGGAATTGCGCCATGCGCTGGAAAGTATGGGGCGCAGTAAATTCAGCATTTTCAATCCGTTTTCCGGCAAGGGCGGGCAAGAGCTTCGGCGCCGTGAGCAAATCCAGAGTGGGATTGACGGTGTTTGCCGTGCCTGCTCCGATATGAGCGATAAAAAAATAGGCGCGCTGATTATTTTCGAACGTGTTACCATGCTTGGCGAAATTGCTAAAACAGGCACAACAGTGGATGCGCTTGTTTCACCGGAGCTGATTGGCAATATTTTTTACCCCAAGGCCCCGCTGCATGACGGAGCGGCATTGATTCGTGATGGGCGCGTTTGCGCGGCGGGCTGCATCCTTCCGCTTACGCAAAATAATGCAGTAAGCAGTGAGCTTGGCACTCGACACCGTGCAGCGCTTGGTATGAGTGAACAGAGCGATGCGATTGTTGTTGTTGTTTCGGAGGAGCGAGGGTCAATTTCCATTGCTCACGATGGGATCCTGATGCAGGATATTTCCGATGGCGACCTGCGTGAAAAGCTGCAAAAATATTTGATTGTGGAGCCGGAGCAGCCTGGCGAAATCAGCCGCACCTTTAAGCGCATTGCTGGGAGGATCAAGCATGGAAAAAAACAAAATGATGAAAAATAGAAAAAAAGTGGATTTTAGAGAGCTTTTTAGCAACAACCGTTTTGTGCTGCTCTTTTCGATTGTGCTTGCCTTTGTCATCTGGACTGCGATTTCCATGACGGCGAGCCCAGAAGAAACTTTCCTCATTAAGGATGTGCCAGTGGATTTCAGCCTCAAGGGGAGTATGCCGGAGCAGCTGGGCCTGCAGGCGTTTGGAAACACTGATTTTAAAGTAGATGTAGAGGTATATGGAAAACGCTACATCGTTTCCAACCTGAGGCCAGAAGACATTAAGGTAACGCCGGTTTTGTCCAATGTCAGCTCTTCCGGTAAAAATGATGTGTCGCTGGTGGCTAAACCCGCAGATAATAGCGCTGAGTTTACGATTAACTCTCTTTCTCAAACAAAGGTGCAGGTTTATTTTGACACATATAAGGAAGTCTCTTATCCTCTAGAGCCGGATATCATTGCGGACAAAGTGATACCAGATGAGGGATATATTCAGGAGTCAACCTATTCTTCTGTTAGCAATGTGACGGTTTCCGGCCCGACAACAGAGGTGAACAAGGTTAGCAAGGTGGTGGCGCGCGTTTCTCTTTCCAAGCCGCTTACCAGTACGACTACGCTGGAGGCAAAGATCACGCCGATTGGTGAATATGGCGGTGTGCCGCAGTATCTAGATATTAATCACGGCCAATCAAACGTGACTGTGACGATCCGGGTATTAAAGCTAAAGGAGCTTCCGGTGACGGTATCTTACACGAATGAACCGTTGGCCTATGTTGCCAACCCCTTGCCCACGACCATTACCCCTTCCCGCGTTACAGTGGCGGCTGAGGAAGCTGATATTGACGCAATGGAGTCGTTTTCTGTTGGAACGATCGACTTTAGCGAGCTCGGTATGATCCGCCATACCTTTACCTTCCCCGCTTCTGCGATCAAGGAAGTAACTATAGTTGATAAAAGCATTAAAAATTTCTCTGTGGTAATCGATGCGCGGGATAAAACTTCGAAGCCCTATACGGTTTCTAAAAACAATATCACCATGCTTAATGAGCCAGATGAATTTCAGGTAACCGCCCTGGAGGATATCAAAAATGTTACGATTGTCGGCCCCAAATCATCCATTGACGCTTTAAATGCAGATGGGATCTATGCAGAGGTTGATTTGAGCACGATTGAACTCTCAGAGGGCCGTCAGGAAGTAACTGCCAGAGTATACGTCAGAAGCTTTAATGACTGCTGGGCATACAGCACTTATAAGGTGCCGATTCAGATAAAAGCAAAAACTGAGTGATGGATTTCTCGATCCGACATTTTGAAAGGAGTGGAGCAGCAATCTTGAAAAAGCATATCTTGGCCTGCCTTGCTTTGGCTCTTAGCTTAGTGTTTTTATTCAGCGGCTGCTCGCTTCGTTTCACTGCTCTGCCAAACCTGCTGCGTCCCCCGAAGCCCATAGGGGAATATAGTGGCCTTCAGGAATCCTTTGAGTCATATGTTGCCACAGCCACGGGGAAAAACTTTTTATTGAAAACTCCAATTACCGGAGATTATCGTTCTTCCTTTATCATGTATGATATGGATAACGATGGGGAAGAAGAAGCGTTTGTGTTTTATACGCCCAATAAGGATCAGTCTACTGTCCGTGTGCATTTTATGGACAGCCAGAATGGAAAATGGAACATCCATAACGATTTCCCTGGCATAGGTAGCGATGTATATTCTGTATCATTTGCAGATTTAGATGAAGATGGAATATCTGAGCTGATTGTAGGATGGAATTTGTTTGAAAGCAAAGAAAGCAAAATGCTTTCTGTTTATCAATATAGCAACACGGATCATGGGCCGGTGATCAATACGTTGGCCCGGGAGGCCTTTTCCGCCATGCTGCCGGTTGATATTGACCACGACGGCAGTGTAGAGATTTTTTTGTTGACGCCGGAAACAAATGGCAATGCTCACGTCGCTGTGGGAAAATTGTTAAAAATGGAGAATGGCACTCTTGCTATGGTGAGTAAGGTGACGCTGGATCCTAAAACATTGAATTATGTGTCCATTAAGCAAGAGGATTTGGGCATTCAGGTTCCTCTTAAAATTTATATTGATGCGAATGTGGGTACCTCTGGAATGATCACCGAAATTGTTTATTGGGATAGTCAGAGCCAAAAGCTTGTTGCTCCTCTTTACAATGAAAAGAAAGGGATAAATCCGGTTACCCGGCGTTATGAGCCCATCGCTTCGCGGGACATTAACAATGATGCGATCTTTGAAGTGCCAGTTCAGATTATATTGCCAGATAGTGGATATGCAAGCTCAGACCTTCTTGCTAGCGATGCGGTGGGCACTGTGCAGACAGATCTGGCGGCAGAACAAAAGCTTTATCTGACAAAATGGGTGCAGTTTCAAGAGTTTGAGCCGCAGACGGGCAAGGTAGTCGCTTATAGCTCCATTAATTATTCAGATGGCTATATGTTCTTTTATCCCGATCAATGGGTAAAAGATGAGGAAAACCCTAAAATTACAATTATCAGCAATTTGCAGGAGCGGCGTTGGACTTTTTTTGCGAGGGAAAATGGTAAAATAGGGGAGGAACTTTTCAATATTTGGACGCTCCCATCTGAACAATGGGAAAAAAGCCCGAACGCAGATTACACACTGTTAAAGGAAAATGGCAGCGTTGTTTATGTGGCACGTTTGTCGAGTGCTGCCTCGCAATATGATATTGATTTTGATCAGTTAAAAACAAGCATTTCGATTATTGAGTAAAGTGTTTCAAGAGAACATGATTTGTGCTTTTTCAGCACGAAACTCGGTGTGCGAACAAGATTATACATTGAAATTTTGGCTATGCCAAAACCGCGCAAATTTGCGGTGAGGCGCAAGAAAGGAATGGACATAAGCAGGATGAAAACAGTTCTTGTAGCGGAGGATGAAGCGTCTATTCGTGATTTTATCGTCATCAATTTACAGCGTAGCGGATATGAAGTGTTGGAGGCAGGCGATGGGCTGGAGGCCTTGCATATCTATGACGAACGCAATGGCGAAGTTGATGTGGCACTGTTGGATATTATGATGCCGCAGATGGATGGGCTGGAGCTTTGTAAACAGCTGCGTGCCCGCAGTCCGCGTTTGGGGATCATCATGCTGACGGCGCGCACGCAGGAAATGGATAAGGTAACCGGCCTCTTGGTGGGGGCGGACGATTATGTAACAAAGCCTTTTTCACCATCTGAACTAATGGCGCGAGTTGACGCGATTTATCGCCGCGTTGAGATGAGCAAGGAGTCATCCGGCGCTAAGGAACAGGATGATACAGTGATTCTTGGGGAATTCGTGCTCAATCCGCGCAACCGAACGCTGACCAAAAGCGGCCGCTTTATCGATTTAACACAGGTAGAATTTCAAATCATGGAATGCTTTTTTCAGAATCCAGGCGCAGCGCTGGACCGGACGGATATCCTGAACCGTGTTTGGGGCAGCTCGTATTTTGGAGAGGAAAAAATCGTAGATGTCAATATCCGCCGCCTGCGCATGAAGATTGAGGATGAGCCGTCGAATCCCAAGCATTTGGTAACCATCTGGGGCCTTGGATATAAGTGGGTTGTTTAATTGCCGGTCAAATTTGAAATTTGATATCATGGACAAAGGAGATGGGATGAATGCATTTCAGCGGCATCACAAGGCGCTGGGTAATCAATACGCTAGGCGTTATTTCTTCCCTGCTTCTTTTGGTCTCGATTATTGCCTCGATTGCAATTCATTTTTATTATTATGAATATGTCAAAATAGCGCTTAACTCCCATGTGAATGACACGGTTTCCACCTTTTTTAACCTGTATTACAATACAGACGAGCAGTTTGAAAATCGGGCGCGTGAGTTTGTAGAAAATTTCAAGGCAAAGGATAGCATGGAGGTCTGGGTGATCGATAAAAACGGAAAGGTGATTATTTCCTCCAGTGGATTCCCGATAGACGGCTCACCCGAAATGCCGGATTATCAGGAGGCGCTGGCTTCCAAAACTGCCAGCGGTACGGCCCGGTGGATAGGTCGTCTTCCATCCGGCGAAAAAGTGATGACCTTAACACAGCTGCTGGGTGAAAACGGTGGAGCTGTCCGTTATCTGATCTCACTGGAGGGAATTGATAATCAAGTCTCCACATTTATTTTGATTATTTTTTTTATTTGCCTTCTGGCGATTGCGTTGGTGGCAATGTCTGGTTCTTTCTTCATTCAATCCATTGTCAAGCCGGTCATGCAGATCAATGCGGCAGCGCAAAAATTTGCGCATGGTGACTTTAGCAGCCGGATTGACAGCCATCATTATAACGATGAAATCAGTGAATTGGGAGAAACTATCAACTATATGGCTTCGGAGCTTAGCGAGGCCGACCGGGTGAAGAATGATTTTATATCAACCATTTCTCATGAATTGCGCACTCCGCTAACAGCGATCAAAGGGTGGGGTGAAACATTATTGCAAGTGGGGGATACCGATCCAACGCTGTTATCCAAAGGAATGCAGGTGATTATTGATGAATCCGGCCGCCTGACCGGGATTGTAGAAGAGCTTCTTGATTTTTCCCGCATGCAAAACGGTAAGCTCAGCATGCGTATGGAGAAAATCGACGTATTGGCGGAGTTGGATGACGCTGTTTTTGTGTTTCGGGAGCGCGCACTGCGTGAAGGGATTGAGCTGATCTACAATGTGCCACATCTGCCCGCTCCGATGAATGGGGATGCGAATCGGATCAAACAAGTGTTTGTCAATATCTTGGACAACGCTTTTAAATATACAGAACAGGGCGGCAAAGTGATCGTTGTCGCTAATATTACGAACACAACGCTTGAAATCATGGTAGGCGACACTGGCTGTGGTATTCCGGAAGGAGATTTGCCACACGTAACGGAAAAGTTTTATCGCTCCAACGTTTCGGCCCGCGGCTCCGGGATCGGGCTTGCCGTGGTCGATGAAATTGTGAAGCTGCACCATGGCACTTTAAAAATTAACAGCGTAGTAGGAGAGGGAACGACGGTCTCCGTATTATTTACGATAGATCCGGTGGTTCTCCCTGATGAAAGGAGTTCACAGAATGAGTGATGGTAAAAACAAAGGAGTGCAGCATAAAACCTCTGTTGGGGGACAGGCTCTGATCGAGGGCATTATGATGCGCGGGCCGCGGGGCGCGGCGATGTCTGTCCGTCTGCCGGACGGTACGATTGATACAGAGTATAAGGATTATAAACAAATCAAGGATAAAGTGAAATTTTTAGGATGGCCAATTATCCGCGGAGTTGTCAGTTTTATTGAATCAATGGTTTTTGGCTATAAATGCTTGATGGAGTCGGCCGAAAAATCCGGATTGGATACGGAGGATGTCAAGGAAGAGGAAATGTCCAAACTAGACCGCTGGATTTCTGACCATTTTGGCCCGAAAATGATGGCTGTTATTTCGGCAGTGGCAATGGTGCTGGGGCTTTTATTGGCGTTTGCATTGTTTTTTTATCTTCCTTCTCTCATTTTTGACGGAATTAATACGCTTGCAAAAGGAGGGCTATTATCCTTTAAGGGCCTTATAGAGGGCACCATGCGTATTTTGATCTTCATCGCCTATATTGCGCTGGTTTCGCAGATGAAAGATATTAAACGTGTTTTCAGCTACCATGGCGCAGAACATAAAACGATTTTTTGCTATGAGCACGGGGAAGAATTAACGGTTGAAAATGTGCGCAAACAAATTCGCTTTCATCCGCGCTGTGGCACAAGCTTCATTTTTGTAATTTTAATTATCAGTATCCTTGTGGCCTCCCTGCTGATTTTGATTTTCCCTGAGCTTGGCAATCCGGAAAACCGGATTCTATGGATGTGCATTAAAATTCTCACGCTGCCCGTAACGATGGGATTTGGATATGAATTTATCCGCTATGCGGGTAGGCACGAAAATTGGCTGACAAAAACCCTTTCCGCGCCCGGTTTATGGATGCAGCGTTTGACGACGAAGGAACCGGATGACAGCATGATCGAGGTTGGAATTGCCGCCTTTAAAGCTGTGATTACCGATAACCCGGAGGATGACGCAATTTGATAACCTATCAGTCGCTTTATCAAGAGGCAATTGAAACCCTCCGGGAATCCGGCAATCCGGACGCCGCCTTTGACGCGCGCTGCTTGATGGAAAAAGCCTTTGGTTTTGATCGTATAGCGCTCTCTCTACACCGGGATCATGTGCCAGAGGAAAATAAAGAGCGCTATTTCAGGCGGTTATTCCGTCAAAGAGCAGAGGGGGAACCGCTTCAATATCTCATTGGGATATGGGGTTTTTTGGATGAATCGTTTCAGATCGGCCCAGGCGTATTGATTCCTAGGCCGGAAACAGAACTTCTTGCCCTAACCACCCTTCAGCGGCTAGAATCATGGGAGCATCCGGTAGTGTTTGACCTTTGTGCCGGAAGCGGCTGCTTGGGGTTGAGTATTGCAAAGAGGCGGCCCGACGCCGAGGTGTTTTTGCTGGAAAAATCAGAGGCCGCATTTGCCTATTTACGGCGCAATGCAGATCGTATTGCGCCAGCTAACACCCATCTGCAATTGGGCGATTTGATGGATGGCTTTCAGAGTTTTGACTTTCCTGCGCCGCAGGTGATCGTTTCAAACCCGCCCTATATTCGATCCGCAGAAATAAGCGGCTTACAGCGGGAAGTGCGGCACGAACCGCGTATGGCCCTTGATGGCGGAGAGGATGGTTTGCTGTTTTACCGGGTGCTGGCAGAACGCTGGGTTCCCTCCTTAAGCGAGGGCGGCATGATCGCCGTGGAATGCGGCGAAGGGCAGGCGGATGAGATCAGTGCCATTTTCCAAAAGGAGGGTCTGCACACCTGTTCCTATTTGGATTATGGAGAAATTGATCGAATTGTAACGGGAGGAAGGCCCACCGGTGCAATTGGATGAAAATTTACATTTTATCTGTTGACGCGCATGCTGTTTTAGGATACTCTAAGTAAGAATCATTTCATTCTGAGGAGTTTGAATACATGATATTGAATTTTTTCCGAAGCGGCGACTGGACGAGCGCGATGATCGGAGTATGCGTTTCCATTTTTGTCGTGTTTTGCACGCTTCCGATTCATGAATATGCGCACGCTTGGATGTCTACCAGGTTGGGAGATGACACGGCGCGGCTGAGCGGAAGGCTAACGCTCAATCCACTTGCGCACATCGACCCTATTGGCGCTGTAATGATCCTACTGATCGGCTTCGGATATGCAAAACCGGTGCCGGTCAATATGCGGAATTTTAAAAATCCAAAGCGCGATATGGCCCTCACAGCCTTGGCGGGCCCGGTTTCTAATTTGTTGATGGCTTTGTTCTTCATGGTTATCTATAATATTTTTGGCCTTTTTTTGTCAACGAGAAGCACCATTATTTCTGTTGCTCTTTTATTTTTCAAAATGGCTGCGATGATTAATGTGAACCTTGCCGTGTTTAATCTGCTGCCGATTCCGCCACTGGATGGCTCCCGCATTTTAGGGCTTATTTTGCCGGATCAACTCTATTATAAAGTCATGCAGTATGAGCGGATTATCATGCTTGTCGTGCTGGCGCTGCTCTTTTTCGGCGTATTGAGTTGGCCGCTGAGCTTTTTGAGCAATCTTGTTATGAAGGGGCTTGCATTCGTAGCCGGTTTACCCTTTTTACCGTTCCATTGAGGGGGAGCGGATGAATGGATAAAATATCATATAAACTCCCCGTTTTTGAAGGCCCAATGGATTTATTGCTCCATTTAATCAACAAGCATAAGCTGAATATCTACGATATTCCGATCTTGGAATTGGTCGAGCAGTATGTGGCTGCCGTTCGCCAGATGCAGGAGGATGAAAATTTAGAGGTTACCAGTGAGTTTTTGGAAATGGCGGCACGCTTGGTTTATCTGAAAACGGTCTCCTTGCTGCCGGTTCACGAAGAGGCGGATCAGTTGAAAAAAGAGCTGACAGGAGAGTTGCTGGAGTATCGGGACTGCCAGCTCATGGCACAGAAGCTGGCGGAGCATACAGATGGATTTGACCACTATACGCGTGAACCGCAGGTTTTTGAAGTGGATCCCACCTACACGCGCCTACATGAACCGGATGAGCTGTTGTGCGCTTATCTTTCTGCTGTCGGAAAGGGGAAGCGAAGGCTGCCTCCTCCGGTGGAGTCGTTTACCGGAATTGTTTCCCATAAAATTGTATCTGTGGGTTCCAAAGTCGCCTTCATCCTGCGCCGGTTAATCCGCGGGCAGAAACAGCGGCTAGGGTCTTTTTTTGAAATTGCGCCTTCCCGTTCTGATATGGTGGCTACCTTTCTGGCCATGCTGGAGCTGATGAAAGCGAGGCGAATCCGTGTGGATGGAGACGGTGAAGCTGCGCAGGTGCTCTTGTTGCGCCGTTCGGACAAATCGTCCCATTCTTTCACCCAAGGGGAGGCGGATCATCTTTGAATGCCAAACAAATTCAGGCTGCTGTGGAAGCCGTTCTTTTTGCGGCGGGCGAACCGTTGGAATTATCCCGTTTGGCACAGGCGCTGGAGGTCAACGAGGGCCTGATGGAGCAAATTTTAAAAAACCTGGAGGCTCAGCTGGATGAGCGTGGGAGCGGCTTGTGTTTGCTCCGTTTGGGCAACCGGTATCAGCTTTGCACCCGCACGGAATTCGCTCAGAGTGTCCGCCAGGCATTGGAAATCAAGCGCAACGCTCCCTTATCCCAGGCCGCGTTTGAAGTGTTGGCGGTAGTTGCCTATAACCAGCCTGTCACCAAATCTTTTGTGGAACAGGTGCGTGGCGTAGATTGCTCAGGCGTAGTCAATACGCTATGCCAAAAGGGCCTTTTAGAAGAAAAAGGGCGGCTGGAGCTTCCGGGAAGGCCGCTTCTCTATGGTACAACGACGGAGTTTTTACGTTGCTTTAGTTTTTCCTCACTGGAGGATTTGCCGCCGTTGCCTGGAGATCCATCTTCAGAAAAAACCCCCATAGAGGAGAGCGGTGCGGCGGATTCAGAGGAATATGCGCTTTTACCGGCGCAGGGAGGGGAGATGAGCATTTGATTGTTCTCTACATATTGCTGGCAATCATTGCGCTGATCGTGTTGGCTTTCAGTTTTCGGTTGACGTTGCAGCTTGATTATCATGAGATGGTCGAGTTGGAAGTTCGATACTTATTCTTTCGATTTAAGCTCCTGCCGTGGGAAAAGAAGGAGAAGGCGCCTAAGGAGGAGAAGCCGGTGGAACAGAAACCACCGGAAGAAAAGAAACCGAATGATAAGCCCGCAAAGCCTAATCCACTCAAAGCTTTTTGGCAAAACGAAGGCGTAGACGGCGTGATTGCGCTGCTCAAAGAGACGGCCAGGATCGTATCCGGCATGTTTCGGAGTATTTTTAAGCATGTGATTATTGACAAGCTGTTTCTTCAAATGTATATTGGTTCCGGAGATGCAGCGCAAACCGCAAACGATTATGGAAAAGTTTGCGCTGAGGTGTTTCCTGCGCTCGGAGCGATTTGCTCTGTGATGAAGGTGCGGAAATATGATGTGGATCTTTCCCCTGATTTTTTAGCAAATCAAAATGAAACAGAGCTGCATGCAATCATCACCCTGCGCCCGATTTTCGTTACGAATGCGGCGGTTGTGATGGCTGTTCGGCTTTTGTTTAAGGTTGTTTTCAAAGTGCTTTTTTCCAAACCAGATAAAAGCAATGAAAATAGAATGAAAATTAAAGAAACTAAACAAGGTGGTGCTTCTTCATGAAAGAACAGTCTGCATCCGGGATCCTAGGCACAACAATTGAAAAAATCCGCGACCTGGTGGATGTCAGCACAATCATTGGCGATCCGATGTATCTGGAGGGCGGGATGACGATCATTCCAGTATCAAAGGTAACCTATGGTTTTGCTTCGGGCGGCTCCGATTTCCCCTCCAAAACAAACGCGCAGCTTTTTGGCGGCGGCGGCGGCGCTGGCGTGACGATCACGCCGGTCGCATTTCTGATCGTCAGTGATGGCGAAGTGACTCTGAAACATATTACGGCTTATGACAACGCGGCTGAACGTGTAGTCAATTTGGTGCCTGAGATGTTTGATAAGGTTACGAGTGTCGTCAATAAGACCATCAAAAAGAAGGAAACACAGCAGGCAGAGGCGGAGCAAGCCGCCAACGCAGCAGAGGTAACCATAGAAGAGGTAAAATAATCCCCCTATGAACGTCTTTTTTAGCAATTGAATTGATTTTTTTGCCACCGCCTGCATACGTATAAACAATGGCAGGTGGTGGCTTTGTTGAACAAACGAAAAAAGGAAATTGGTGGATTCCATAAATACCTGATTCCGCTTTTGCTGTGCGGTGTCTTTTTATTTTTCTGCGGGGTTCGGGCGCAGGCGCAGGAACTGCCTTCTATATCAGCGCAATCGGCGGCATTGCTCGTCGCTGATACAGGAGAATTTTTATTTGAAAAAAACGCTCAACAACAGCGGGGAATGGCAAGCACAACCAAAATTATGACCTCCTTATTGGCGGTTGAGGAGAGCGATCCCAATCGTGTCATTACGGCGACGGAAGCCATGGTTCGCGTGGAGGGCACGTCCATTGGTTTGCAGGCAGGGGATAAGATAACGCTTCGCAACCTGATTTATGGCATGCTTCTAGAATCCGGCAATGATGCCGCCAATGCAACTGCAATTGCACTGGCGGGCTCTGCGGACCAATTTGCCGAGCGGATGAATGCGCGCGCAAAAGAGATTGGCATGACCAACACACACTTTGTGACACCGTCTGGATTGGATCACGAGGAGCATTATTCCTGTGCGCATGATATGGCGCTTCTGGGCGCGGAAGCAATCCAAAACCCGGAATTTGCCGCGGTTTGCTCAACCAAGAGTATCCGTGTCGCATATGGCAATCCAGAATATCTGCGCACGCTCCGTAACCATAACCGCTTATTATCCGCCTATCCGGGGTGCATTGGCGTTAAAACAGGCTTCACAAAAAAGAGCGGCCGATGCCTGGTTTCCGCAGCGCGACGGGATGGTGTGACTTTGGTTGCCGTTACGCTCAATGCCCCAAATGATTGGGATGACCACAAAAAATTGTTCGACTACGGATTTTCTGTTGTGGAAAATCTGAAACTAGATGATAGCCTTTCTGGGATCCAACTCAAGGTTGTTGGTGGAGTGAGCAAATCTGTGCCGGTTGAATGCGCGATTACGCCCAGCGTTGCCGCTTCCGATATGCCTTCCGATATTCATCGGGAAATTCGGCTAGAGCCCTTTGTTTATGCGCCTGTTGAACGGGGGAGAATCGTAGGGGAGGCACGATACTATCGTGGCGATCAGCTGTTAGCTTGTGTCCCTCTGGAAACGGCGCAGGCGGTGAAAAATATTGATCCCCCCAAGCAAACGGAGGAGCCGGAGAAAGAGAAAAAAGGATTTTGGAACCAAATTAAGGAATGGTTTTCGACTCATTTAAGGAGAGAAAAAAAAGATGACTGATGAGAAAATCAGGCTGCAAAAATATTTATCAGAATGTGGGATAGCCTCACGTCGTAAGAGCGAAGTGCTGATTGCGCAAGGGTGTGTAAAGGTCAATGGTGCCCGAGCTCAGATTGGGGATAAAATCGATCCTAAACGAGACACGGTTTCCGTCAATGGGCGAAAGGTTGCGAAAGAGCAGGCGCTCTGTTATATCATGCTGCACAAGCCGCGCGGTTTTATCACAACCATGAGCGATGAGATGAATCGTAAATGCGTTGCGGAACTTGTACAGGATTGCGGAATGCGAGTGTATCCTGTAGGGAGGTTGGATCGGGAATCGGAAGGCCTGCTGCTCATGACGAATGACGGCGCCTTCGCAAACGCCATGATGCATCCTAAGCGCCATGTTCCAAAAACATATCGTGTAACCATACGGCCTGGCGTTACCGAGGAGCAGATCACTCAGATGACCACGGGGCTCATGCTGGATGGTCGCATGACCGCGCCGGCTGATGTGCATATTATTACAAAGGAAGAGGGCCGCGTGGTGCTCGAAATTGTCCTCTACGAGGGGCGAAACCGGCAGATTCGAAAAATGTGTGAACAACTCGGTCTAGAGGTCGCAAGGCTGAAGCGGACAGCTGTAGGAGCTGTAAAGCTTGGCATGTTACCACAGGGTAAATGGCGCGAACTGACATCCGAAGAAGTGAACCGGCTTATGAATGCAGCAAAAATGAACGCAACGAATAAAAGTAAATGAAAAATCCCTTCTAAACCTCGGCTGATACTGCCAAAAGTATCAGCCGAGGTTTTTATAGCGTTTTCTTTGAAGATGAACGGTGGAAACAGTCGTTCTGTTGTGATACAATAAACCAAAAAGAACCTTCCTAGGAAAGGGGGAAGATTTGAGCGGGATAGGCCCTGAAAGAGAGTGAAACAATTATACAAAATAAATATTCTTTTCCCAAAGTATACCCGGCGTGCGGCCAGGGCTTTTTATTCGTTCGTGCTATTGCAAAGTAGAAATAGGGGACTTATAATAATCTTAAAAGGTAGGTGATATGAATGGAAAATCAAGAACTTTTGCAGGCGTTTAAAACAATGCTGGATGATAGTCTGCAACCGATTAACAATCGTCTTGATTCTATGCAGGTGGACATAAGTACTTTAAAAAGTGATGTAAGCACTTTAAAAAGTGATGTGAGCACTTTAAAAAGTGATGTAGGCCAGTTGAAGCAAGAGGTATCTGTTATGCAGACTGACATAACCCAATTAAAGGATGATGTTGCCGATATTAAGGAGCATGCGGCAGAGACACGGGAAGCAACAAATACATTGCTTGAATGGGCGGAAGAAGCACAGATACAGGTGAAAATACCTCTTTTTAAGGGTAGTGAATAATTCCATTCTAATTAGCCTCGGCCAATGGCCGGGGCTTTTTTTATTGTTTCCAATAGATTCCGTCCCGTGGCATGGGGGAAGGAGTGTCTGTCAGTCCGATCAAGTAATCGGCTGTAACATTATATATCTTACATAGCCTTATAAGTTGGTGAATGGGTATTTCTCGTTCGCCGCGTTCGTATCGACTGTATTGGGGTTGGGTAGTATTCAATATTTTGGCAATTTCTGTTTGCTCCAAGTCTCGATCTTCCCTTAAATCTTTTAATCTTTGGTAGTATTTCACAGGTTTAGGCCTCCTATGTTGTTTATATCGCCGATTCTAACATAAATCCGTTTGGATATATTGACTTTATATTCAAACGGATATAAAATAAACCTGTAATATATCCAAACAGATATAAAGTATCGGAGATGTTTAGTGATGCTTGAATTTCTTCTATTTTCCCTGTTTCTTCTCGCTGTTCTCTGCCTGTATTTTCTCTGTCGCCTGATCGGTGTGCAAACGGCTACGCGCCGTTCACATAAATAAAATTGAAGTGAGGTAACAAACATGAGAGCAATGGTAATCGGTATCAAACATATTGACTTTACGCCAAAGGGTGAAAGTAAACCTATCGCGGGTGATAAGCTTCAAGTTGTCCGCGAATTTTCCATGAATGAAGAGGGGCAGGGCCAAATGGTTGATCAGATTTGGATTAAAGCTGGTTCTCCGCTTCGCCAGAAAGTTGCGGTCGGGCAAGAATATGAGTTTTGTTATGATATTGCTGGCGGTGGCCGTGCAACTTTGGTTGATATCCGTCCTGTAGCTGATAAAAAATGAACTTTGGAGTGATTGAGTGATGAAAGGTGCAAAGCGAATCTTATCGGTATTTCTGCTGGTTGTGATGCTTTGCACCTTTTTTGCGTTCCCGGCTGAGGCCGCTACAAATTACTGGCCTAGCCTTAGCAGTTGGAATTTGGGTAGTGATAATATTTCGCTCATATCGGGTGGCACTGCATTTGATTTAGCGGGTAGTAATCCTAGTAATAAGGGGGTTGCTATGGGTTCTGTTAGTTTGCCCGCTGGTAAAAGTTATCGATTAACGGGCAAGTTTAGCTTTGCGCGCCGTGGCACCACCGCCAGTGCTATTTTTTCTTTTCTTCCTGCAAATGGTGATGAAATTATTATTTGGCAGGGTGCAGTAGGTGTTACAGATATCAATATTGATAAAGTTATTAATCTTCGATCTGATCAAGTTGGCGGCGCTTTTTTCGTTTATATCGAAACGGGCGGCGTTGTTACTTTATCCAATTTTCAGCTTGTTGACAATTCGACTGATACCGGCATTCTCAACAGCATCAAGGAAGGCTTCTCTAAGCTGTGGGAATGGCTTCAAAATATATGGAACACGATTAAAGAAATCCCCACAAAAATAGGCCAATTCATCACGAATTTAGGTGACCGAATATCAACCTTCTTTTCCAACTTAACAAATTCGATCAAAGGCTTTTTCAATGACCTTTGGGATAAAATCTGGAACGGGGACGGCAGTGTCCCGCCCTTTGATAATAACAACAAGTTTGCACAGGTGATCGAAAAGTTAAACGAATGGACGGCAAAAATCAAGGAATTTTCCGGCTCTGTCGATTCTAGTGCCGATACAGTGACCGGATATCTGCAATCCGGTACAAGCTTTTTGAATAGCGCCATGGGTGCGTTTCCCGCCGCCTTGACTGCTGTTCTTGGCTTTGCCTTGGTGTTCATTGTCGTGCGAAAGGTGGTGGGACGATGAAACCAATTATTGATTGGATAACGGGCTTTTTCGGCTTCATCGTTGATATGTTCGCCGCCCTGTTTGATCTCCTGTATGAGCTTGTGATGGTTTTGGTTGCCGCTGTTGTTTTTGTAGGTCGGGTAGTTGCGGCTATGCCTCTTATGTTTACCATCCCTGTGGGGGTTCTGATTGTTGTTTGTGTCTTGTATAAAATTCTCGGAAGGGAGAATCAATCATAGATACTTTTGTTACTGCCTTGCAGGGGGCTTTTGATATCCTGACGGGAAACAGTATCGCGGGAATGCCGCTTTTTATGTGGTTCCTGCTTCCGCTGGTCTTTGCATTGGTTATTAACTTTATCAAGGGAAAGAAGGAATGATTTTGTGGAAGAAAGCCGTTGTTTGCCTTGCATTTCTTGTTGTCCTTTCATCGTCCGTTTTCGCTGTAGAATACTCTACCGAATATCCCAGCTACGTTCCTATCTCGGGAGGTGCATACATTGAGGTTCAGTCTACCCTTGGGCGTGGGTCGCTTGTCTTTCCGAATCAGTATCAAAACAATACTTTTGGTTTTAGCGGCTCTGGCCTTAATCTTTGTAACATTACTTATTCTACAGTCAGTGGGTATTTCTATCCCGCCTCTGGAAGCCCTGTTCAGGTCCGTTTCCAGCGTTATTCCACGCTAGAATATTACTATGAATCAACTGGAAGCTGGGGGAATGAATGGAGGCCTGTAACCACCAGCGCGATTTATAATACCAATGTCCGCTTCATCGACAATACGACGCTCACGCGGGCGCAGGAAGGCCCCATTTTTGATGATGGACAGCGCACGATGATACCTTTGGTTATTGTGTTGCTGTTGGTTGCTGTTATCGGCATTTGCCTTGGATTCAGGAGGAAATAAAAGAATGACTGATTTGCTTGAACTGATTCGCTCCTTGCTGGGTACTGTCCCGGTAGGTTACGAATTTTTAGAATACATTGTGCTCTTTTTTCTGTTGCTCTTTGGCCTGTTTATCATTTTCGGTATCCTGCAAGCCTTCTTTGGTTTGTTTCGGCGTTAGGAGGTGATTAGATATGCTTTTAGCTGTTGACGGTGCTTCCGGCATGGTTTCTGAGTTTACCAGTATTTTTACTAGCGTCTTTTCTATGATTACCGGCAATTGGGCGCTTTCGCTTTTTGTTATCGTGCCTTTGGGGTGCGCAATTGTCGGCGCTGTGATTTCACTCATTAATAGGCGGTGATTTGATGGGTGACGTTCTTTCCACGTTCTCAACATACTTTTCGCAAACCTTTGGTGCAATTTTGTATTTTATCCCGTTTGCCGTTTTAGTTGCCGTTTCTATTGGCTGTTGGCTTTTAACTAAAATCATAGACGTTTTCAGGAGGTGATTCCGTGCCGACTTTTTCGGCGGAGGCCTTGCAAGGGTTTAAGGACGCGCTTTCCGCAACTGCTTCCGGCTTCTTTGGTCTCTTTAAGAGACTGCTTGATTTTATCCTTTCCTCTCCCGTCCTTTTTTTCGCGGTGGCAATTCCCATTGCCGGTCTTGTTTTTTGGCTGATCTTCTGCTTAGTTCGCAACTTGGGCGAACGTGACCTTGAAACGTCTATGGGTGCTCGTCTCTATTCTAAGGAGCTTGACGGTGCTTTTACCAATGGTGCGTTGATCACGCGCAACGCCTTTCGTAAGGCGAAAAAAATGCACGATAAGAAAAACAAAAAGTCTATGCAAGCTTCTAATCAGCCTAAAAGGGGCTATAGCAATTCCTATGCAGCCTATGCGGCCTATGCTGCACGCTCTGGTAAGCATCATTGAAAGGAGGTGAAATTATATGGGTGATATGTCCAGTATCATTTCCGGCGTTGGCACTGCGTCTACGTGGTTCTTCGGCCTGTTTAAGGACATGATCGACATGATCGTCGCAAACAATCTGCTGTTGTGGTCTGTCCTGCTTGCCATTGTATGCGGTTCTGTTGGCCTTGGTATCAAGGTTATCCGCAAGTTCGGTCTCAAGGGCAGACGCTGACAGCAGGCCGCTTAGCGGCGCGCTTTGCGCGCGCTGCGGCCTGCTGCTGAAGATAACGTAAAGGAGGTGTTTAAATGGAAGGTCCTACTGGTGTGACTGTATCTAATGTTTTCAGCGGTATGCAGGAGGTATTTACTCTGTTGTTGACGATGTTTGGAAATGTGATCGATACGATCACTGGCAACCCGCTGCTTTACGTCCCTGTTCTGCTTGCAATCCTTGGTACGCTTGTGATGTTCGCAATCGGCGTTGTCCGTCGTCTTGGCATTAAAGGCGTATCCAGCGGCGGCGGTCGCCGTCGCGGTCGTCGCCGTGCATAATCCATCATTTTTGAAAGGGGGTAAAGGGCAGGTTGTGATCTCGCATCCTGCCCTTATTTTATGACGATCATTTCAAGCCTTTTTTCCGTTTTTACATCCTCCCTTAACTTGGCTTTAGGCTGTACTTTCATGGTCTATTTGATCGGCGCTTTGTTTATCGCTGGCCTCTTAGTCAGCGTCCTCAAATACTTTTTCTATGGGGGTTATTAAATGTCTTTCTTAGATACCCTAATAAATCGTCGTCTGAAACGTCATTGTTTGGAGCCTACTTGTACAATTCTTATTGGCGATAGAGGGACCGGTAAATCCTGCGCAATGGCTTTAATCGCAAAATCAGCTCGGGAAGTCGGTTTAAAGGTTTTTACGCAGTATCCCTATAAGGATTGCTATGTCATCCCCATGGTGCCAAAGATCATTGACGGGGTAGAGAAGTATGACATTGATAAGTCATGGCTCTACAATCATGATCTCTCTGACAGTGTTGTTTTGCTCGACGAGTGCCGTACCGTTTATCCTGCCCGAAGCTGGAACAAATGGACACAATCTGATGATGAATTCTTTAACTTCCTCCGTAAGAACCGTTGCTATGTATTTCTCGCTACTCAGGTCTACGATGCTGTTGATGTCAATGTAAAGCGTGCCTGTGACGAAACATGGTATTTAACAAAAGGCTGGTTTTTTACCCGGATTGAGGCAAGTCACACTACAGTAGCCAAAGTAGCAGACAAAAACACCGAAGTCTTAGGCCGTCTCTTTAAAGCAGGCATGATGAAAGTCGAATGGCAAATCTGCGAAGTCCCGGTAGGTAATTTTAAATTTTTCCGTAATCCCTACTATGGCGATTATGACACTAACTTTACCTTTGACAAAAAGCCCGCCCCGGAGCTTGTCCCTTGGAATGACAACTACAACGGTTTCGGCAAAAAATAGCCCCTTCCCCGCGGGGAAGGGGTTGGGGATGGGGGTTATTCTCCCTCGTTCTCGCCCATATCCTTGTCTATCAGATCGACAATGTACTGGTTCATGCTCTTGCCGTTCTCCTTGGCGTAGGCGGCTACAATGGCTTTCTTTCCTTTTGGTACATGTACAACGATGTTTTCTATCTTTTCGTGATATCTTTTTGTAGCTTCTAACTGCGCTTTTGTGGATTTTGTTGCCATGCTTTCACCGTCCTTTCGTAAGGATTTTAGCATAGTTTTTTATATGTGTCAACATATACAATGTGCACATATATTCTGCTGGATGTTTGTGCACTCTTAATTCTTATGTGTAAACATATATGTGTATACACATGCTATAATAATACTCGTAAGGTCGGGGAGGAAAGCCCCCCGTAAGAACGGAAGGAGGTGAAGTAAATGGAAATGGAAAGAGAAAAGCTTGATCTGTCTTTGTCTGCGATGGAGCATCTAATTGATGATTGCCACAACGCTTTGGAGCTTGGCAACCGTCCTGATCACGTTGCCTATTATCTGCTCGGCTGCCTCGGCATCCTGCAAGATGATCTTGCGTTTGTGATGCGGACAAAAGGAGAGCTCCCGCCCACCGTCGAAAAGTAGCGGAAGCCCTTGAGTAACCCAATGGAGGCGTAAACCTCACTGCGCCTCCATTATACCAAAATCAAAATTGAAATGCAATGGAGGAGGCAAGAAAAAGATGGTAACCTATCCCACGCGATATAGAGCTTGTAAAGAAAAAAAAATATGGTGAAGTAGTTGTCAAGGTTGAGGGCGGTTATGCCGTCATGGATGCCGCAGAATATAGGATTTGGAGGAAACAAAAATGATGAAGTTTTGGTGTGTGATTAGCAGTTTTTTTGATGACGGTCATGTTGATGCGCAAATTTTGCACCTTGCTGGAGACGGGATTCCAGATGATCATATGATCGAGGATATTGCATTTGACAAATACATAAATTATTTTTCTTCTTACGAAGATGCCTTAAAATACTATCAGGATTGCATACGTGCCTGATCTCTCTTCCGGGGCCGCTAGGCCCCTTTCCGGCCCTCAGAGGGCCACTAAGGTACATTGGGGCTGGGCCTGTCCTGCTTGCGGGGATTTGCTCAGCCCGCCGCCCAGATTAGGGCCCTGACACGCCCCCGCAGGGGAGCGGGGAAGGGTATGGGACGGCGGCGCGTCCCGCTCCTGGTTCTCTCCCTGCTTCCTTGGTTCCCCGGGCTTCCTGCCCCCGCCACAGGCACGCCTTAATTGCAAATTCTCCGGGCTTCCGGTTTCCTCCCTGCTGGTGGTTGCACTTTAAATTTGAATGAAAGAGTGATAAAGCAAATGGAATATAGTGGTTGTCGTTCTTGTGATTTTTATGATTCTGAATTTGGTTGCACCTGTTCTTCGCTTGATCTTTGGTATGCATGTCCGTATGAACCTGACCCTACGTTGTCGGATTTTGAACAAGAGGATTGATTTGAATGTTTATTGAAATTGGAAACCTCGTTATTTTGTGTATGGCTATCTTTGGTTTAGGTCTTACGATTGCTTGGGCTATTTTGGCGTGGATTGATAGTCGCTGACCGCGCCCCGCAGGGCGCGGAACTCCCCGAAGTTGGGGTATAGTATTACCCCCCAACTTCGGAGACAGGAGACAAATCGGAAAAAAGCCCGTACCTACGCTAATTAAACCCCCTTTATTTGTCTCCGGCACCTCGGAGACACGGCCGGAGACAAATTTCACTTCGGAGACAAAACGTAGAAAGCTGGTGGTATATTGGACAGTAAGGCCAAAACAAAAAGCTGGTTTTGTGTGCTCAATAATCCGCAGGATGTTTACGACGGCGAACCGAATGAGATCGCGGAAAAAGCCCTCGAAGAATGGGTAAAAGATCATCCGACACGCACCGGGGCGGTTGCCTACTGTATTTCTGCCGATGGCTTGAAGCATCTGCATATGGTTCTGGAAGATACAAACATGGCCCGGTTCTCTGCCTTGAAAAAAGCTTATCCGAAGGCCCACTTGGAGCCCACCATGGGCAACAAGCAGCAGGCAGAGGACTACATCCAGAAGCGCGGCAAATTTGAGGAAAAGGGCGAACAGGTTATATATATTGCCCGGTATGGTGAGATCAAAGGCAAACAGGGCGCGCGCATGGATTTTGATGTCATCGAAGAATTGATTGAGCAGGGGCTAACCCCTAATGAAGTCATGGAACAATCCTTTGGCTATCGTCGTTATGAACGGATGATTAAGCAGGCGTATTTCTGGAAGCGGTTCAAAGAAACCCCGCCAGTCCGTGAAATCAAGGTGTATTGGCACGTAGGGGAGAGCGGCACGGGAAAAAGCTACACCTATGTCAAGCTCGTTGAGGAGAAAGGGGAGCAGGATGTATATATGTACTCCGACTTCGAAACGGGCGGCCTTGATAACTACTGTGGGGAGCCTGTGCTCTTTATGGACGAATTTCGGGGCCAAATTCAATTCAGCGTCCTCATGAAGCTTTTGCAGGGCTACAAGATGCCCGTCCATGCCCGGTATACAAACGCATTGCCGCTTTGGACTGAGGTGCATATAACAAGCGTTCTTCCTCCCGAACGGGTGTATCAAACGATGGTTCGGGAAAACCGCGATCTTGACACCATGAAGCAGTTGTTCCGGCGCATTAATTTTGTGGTCTATCATTATCGGGATGAAGATGCCAAATACAGGGAATTTATTATCCCTATGGAAAAATATACGGATTATGAAACGTTACGGGAAATCGCAGAGAATCAGGAAAATGATCTGCCGGAATTTGATCTATTGTCAGAACCAGAGGAATTAAAAGGCGAACAGGTGAAGCTATGACAGATCGTCAAAAAGTTGCGTACATGTATAAATACGTGATGCAGGTATCAGACCAATTGCAAAATGCGCTGAACCAACGCCACGCGAACATATATCGCTGGCAATATGATGAAGTGGATTGTTTGGAAGAAATCATATTGCTTGCAAAGATCAGGTTTTTCGCGGAACTCGAACGCGATTTATTGAATATCCTGACCGATCAATGGATTCCGCAAGGCTCAAAGGCCGATAAGAAACGGCTGGAACGCTGGAAGAAATGATGATATAATGAGGAGAAGAAAGGGGGAAGATTTGAGCGGGATAGGCCCTGAAAGAGAGTGAAACAATTATACAAAATAAATATTTTGTATAATATAGGGGAGCTAAAATTTGAATTCTGCTTAAATCAAAATTGCGATGCCTTTCATTGACTATTCTGACTTGCCATCCGTTTTAACGGACTTTCTTCGCTATCTCGATGTGATTAAAAACAAATCTCCATTAACCGTGCAGGAGTATGCGACGGATCTTCGCACTTTTCTGCGTTTTCTTAAGCAATCGCGCGGTCTTGTATCTGCTGCTACTGATTTTGATGAAATCAATATTTCAGATATTGACATTGCATTTCTGCGCGCAGTTTCTCTCAGCGATGCCTATGCGTTTTTGTCCTATTGTAAAAATGAACGTCATAACAATGCAACCACCCGTTCGCGCAAAGTTTCTAGTATTCGTGGCTTTTTTAAATACTTAACGGTTCAAAGGAAAATATTGGATGAAAATCCCATGCAGGAGCTAGATACGCCAAAGCAGAAAAAAGCGCTTCCAAAATATTTAACACTTGACCAGAGCATCAGTCTTTTGGAGCATATTGATGGTAAAAACAAAGAACGTGATTATTGTATGGTCACCTTTTTTCTTAATTGTGGGATGCGTCTTTCTGAACTGGTGGGGCTGAATCTTTCCGATATTCATGATAATGAGATTATCCATGTAACCGGCAAGGGCGATAAAGAGCGCATTCTTTACCTCAACCAGGCCTGCCGGGATGCTCTGGCAGAATATTTGAAGGTGCGCCCTGTAGACGGCGTTAAGGATAAAAATGCACTCTTTCTCAGTAACCGGATGCAACGGATCAGCCCTAAAACGGTTCAGCATGTTGTTTATACATTTTTAGAAAAGGCGGGACTTGCCGGCCAAGGCCTATCGGTGCATAAGCTGCGCCATACGGCCGCAACGCTGATGTATCAACATGGGAAAGTTGATGTTTTGGTGCTTAAAGAAATTTTAGGCCATGAAAATTTGGGAACAACAGAAATTTATACGCATATTATGGACGACCAGATGAAATCAGCTGCCGAAGCGAATCCTTTGCATCGGCAAAAGGCGAAAAAGCAAGCTCAAAAATGAAAGAAGCCGGAGAACGCTTTTGCAAACAGTGCATCTGCCAAAGCGGCACAAGCCAGCAATATGAGTAAAATTCCGAAACGTGCGCAATAAAGGCGAAAGTTATGGTAGCTATCCAGCGTTTTATTTCCGTTCATTACTGCAAAAACATCCAGCGACATTGTAATCCCCTCCCGGCAACCAATCAATAGTGTAGCGGTAGACAAAATTGCTCCCGGCAGCAGGATCAGCATGCAATAACCAACTCCTGCAAGCGCTTTGGTGCTGTATAAGTAACCGAATACAGCTCCCAAACCGAGCCCACGAAGAAAGGGCGCAAGCGCAAGAAACGGAAAGCCTATCGCACAAAGCCCTGCAATAAAGGCAACTGAGAGATAGATCAAATTTGAAAACAGTGAGTTGCACATGGTTGAAAACAGGGATTGCGAGTTACGAATTGTGCTGTATTCCTGTAAAAGCTGCAAGAGCTGCTCTAGCCATTCGTGGTTGGCACTGTATTTCACGGATACCGCTCCAAACGCCATTCCGGCCGCAAAAAGCGCCGTTAAAAGAATCAATTTCCAACTGGAAGCAATGCGATCTACCAGCATTCCGTTTGGAAGGGGCCTTCTTTCATGCGGCCTGATCCGCCTTGTCCTCATTTTGTTTCCTCCTTTTTACACGTATCCTTAATAAGGTATGGCGCCGGGGAGGAAAATAGAACTCTAATGGATCTTGCTCAAAATAAAAAATATAAAGATCCTTTGCCTCTTCGCAAGAAAGAAGCAAAGGATCTTTTCGGTATTCTCTGATTCCATTTATTCTTCAGGCTGTGCAAGCGCGGCTTTTATCATGATCGCGCACTCTAAGCGCTTTTGCTCCAGTGCGCAGGAAAGCTTGTGCGGCTTCAGAATATCACCAGCATATTGCAGATTATTGGCGTTGCAGCCGCCGCTGCAATAAAATTTAGCCCAGCAAGTGCGGCATTCCGATTTTTCATACACATTGGTTTTGGAGAAAAGCAGCTTTTTTTTCTGATCTAGCGAGCCGTCTAATACGCTTCCCATTTTCCACTCATCCATCCCAACAAACTGATGGCAGGGATAAATATCGCCCTCCGGCGTGACTGCAACATATTCATTGCCGCAGCTGCACCCGCGCAGCCGTTTGATGGCGCAAGGGCCCTGGTCAAGATCCAGCATGAAGTGGAAAAAGTTGAACGCGTCTCCCCTTTTTTTTCTTTGAATAATTTCCCTTGCAAGGTTTTCATATTCCTCGTAAATGCGGGGAAGATCCTCTTCTGTCAGGGCGATGGGCAGCAGCTCCGGGTCTGCAACTACTGGCTCGATTGAAATCTGGTCAAACCCCAGCTCGCGCATATGGATCACATCTTTTGTGAAATCGAGATTTTTCTTTGTGAAGGTGCCGCGTACATAATATTGATCGAACTTCCCATTGCGGCGCTTTTCAACGAGCCGCTGGTATTTCGGCACGATGGCACCATAGCTACCGCTGCCGTCCACACGGAAGCGAAGCGAATCATTAATCTCTTTGCGCCCATCAATAGAGAGAACGACATTGGACATTTCACGGTTGATGTAATCGATTTTGTCATCTGTCAGCAGCAGGCCGTTGGTGGTGATCGTAAAGCGGAAATTTTTGTGATGCTCCTTTTCGATCGAACGGGCATATTCCACCACTTGCTTAACGACCTCAAAATTCATCAACGGCTCACCGCCAAAGAAATCCAGCTCCAGATTATGGCGGTTTGCTGAGTGCTCAATCAAAAAGTCAATTGCGGCCTTTCCCACTTCAAAGGGCATTAGCTTGCGCCCATGGCCAAAATCGCCTTGTGCGGCAAAGCAATAGCTACAGCGCAGGTTACAGTCATGAGCAATATTCAGGCACATGGATTTTACGGGCGCGGGGCCCATCTGCGCAGCAAATGGTTCATAATCATCGGAGGAAAATAAAAATCCATTTTGGTAGAGGCTATAGAGCTCTGCGTAGGCCTCTTGAATTTCTGCATCGCTGTATGTACCCTGTAATCGCTCGGCAATTTTCTGTGGGCAGTTGGCCGGTAGAGGAGCTTCTAACCCATCGAGCAGCTCATAGGACAGCTGATCCACTACATGGACCGCCCCGCTGTTGACATCGAGCACAATATAAAAACCATTGAGATAAAATTTATGAATCATTCCTGGATTATCCTTTCCGCACCGCTCTGTGGCTGCATTTTACGGCATGAAAAATTAAGGGACAGTCTCCTGCCCCTTAATTTGAAGCCGATTTGATTGGAGTGCTTATTTCTCACACTTCTGATTGGCAACCGTGCAAGACGTTTTGCAGGCAGACTGGCAGGATGCCTGGCATTCGCCACAGCCGCCTTTGGCAGCGCTCTTCTTCAAATTCGCCTGATTTAACGTTACGATATGTTTCATCACAATATCCTCCTACTGATCTGATAATATTTAAATTATAGCACACTGATCTCTGATTTTCAATCTATAATATTGGGAAAATTTAGCCCGTATAGGGCAGCGCAAAACGGTTATCCTATTTGCAGCGGAACAGGATATAAAAAAGCGTTTGCTGTCCTTCTCCGCAAGCCGTTTATGTGGGGGCAACCCAGCATAAACGGTGTTTTTTTATGGTAGAAAAGCTTAAAGATACTTAATGTGACATATCGTTTTTTTCTTTTACGCAAGGGTGGCAGCCAACAGGCGTAAGGCCATAACGAATATAAAACAACAAAGCCCGCCTGTCATCCGGATCATCTTTCCTCTAACTTTGGAATGTTTTTTATTGGTTTTGCTTGTTTTGAAACAGAATATGTAAATCATTATAGAATAATCTGACGAAAAATCAACTGATAAACTGAATATAATTTTATTTATTCATAAACAAGTCATAGAATCATGTTATGATTATAAACAGAATTTTATGGATACCACCAAGGAGGCAATTATGAGCTGGCAAGAAGAATTGAAAAATAATGTAACAACAATTGAGGAGCTTGCAAAATATATTCCTTTCGAAAGCTCTGAAATTGAAAAATTAGAGTCCATTGTCAAAGATTTTCCGATGTCCATCCCCCGCTATTATCTTTCCCTGATTGATCCAAACGATCCGAATGACCCAATCCGCAAAATGAGCCTTCCGGCATTGGAGGAGCTTGATGACGCAGGCATGTGGGATACCAGCGGCGAGGCGAGCAACACCAAAACAGAGGGCTTGCAGCATAAATATGCACAGACAACCTTGATTCTCTCCACCAGCAAATGTGCTATGTATTGCCGCCACTGCTTCCGCAAGCGTTTGGTAGGCACATCCGATGAGGAAGTGGCAAAGACGTTTGCACCGATCCTCTCCTACATCAAGGAACATCAGGAGATCAATAACGTCCTGATTTCCGGCGGAGACTCCTTTTTGAATAACAATCAGGTGATTGCGTATTACTTAAAAGAGCTTTCCGGTATTGAGCATCTTGATTTCATCCGTTTTGGCACGAGAATTCCTGTCTCCCTCCCCTCCCGTATCACAGAAGATCCGGAGCTGATTGATATCCTGCGGGAATATGGCAAGAAAAAGACGATTTATGTGACGACGCAGTTTAATCATACCAACGAATTGACCCCGCAGGCCATCGCTTCAGTTGACTTACTGCTCAGCGCCGGTGTGATCGTAAATAACCAGACCGTCTTACTCCGCGGCGTAAACGACGATCCGGACACACTGGCAAACCTCTTCAATTCCCTGATCCGCAACCGTATCATCCCCTACTACATCTTCCAGTGCAGGCCGGTCACTCATGTGAAAACGCAGTTTCAGGTGCCGCTTGCGGAAGGCGCAAAAATCGTGGATCAGGCCAAGGCGAAGTGCAATGGCTTCAGCAAGCGTGTGCGCTATGCAATGTCGCACGAAACCGGCAAAATTGAAATCCTCGGCATGTTGAATGACAAAGAGATGCTCTTCAAATACCATCAGGCCAAAGATCCAAAAAACAGCAGCCGTATCTTTACGGTGGAGTTGGAGGATAGGCAAGCCTGGCTTTAAAAGAAATTTACGCAGTGGGTATTGCATTGATGCGATTACCCACTGCTTTTATTTATAAATAAAACAAAGCGCACCGAAGAGATGATTCATCCGCTTCGGTGCGTTCTTTTTGAAACAATTTTACTCAGCCTTTAACACTGCGATCGTTACAGAATCGGAGCCAATCTCAATTTCTTTGGTCAGATCAGCCTGTGTCATGGGCGCAAACGACAGTTTATCAGCGAGCAGCTCTGCCGCAATGTGAGATTGCTGTGCCGCCAAAGCCTCCGAAAGGAAGGCGCTGCCCGTTACAATCGCCGCCTGGATATGCTGTTCCACCTGGTAGCCTGCTTCCTTGCGAAGCAGCTGGCACTGGCGGATGATATCGCGCACCGCGCCCTCTGCACGTAAAGCGTCGGTTAAAACCGTGTCAAGGGCAATCGCCACGCCCTCCCCGCATTCTGCGGAAACGATCCCAGCCTTGGTTTTTGACTGGCGCGCAAAGAGAGCAACGTCAAATGTGCCTTCCCAGCCTGGCACTGCAATTTGTTTGCCCGCATCGAAGGCCGCAACCATCGCGCGCATTTCGTCAGCAGATGCAGCCTCTAAGGTTTGTTTCATTTGATTGACGTTCTGCTTGAGCACCGCGCCGGCAGCCTTGAAATTAACGCTCAGATAAGCATCCTCCAACAGGTTAAAATCCTGAATATATACAATTTCTTTCACATTGAGCTCATCCAGTACATTCTTTTCGAATACGCGGATTTGATTGGCAACAGCCTCCTCGCAGCAAATATAGAGCTTTTGAAGCGGTTGGCGCACCTTGAGCTGCTGCTCATTGCGCAGGCGCATAGCTGTGGCAATCACTGCGCGGGCACGTTCCGTCTGCTCGATTACGCCATCATCTGCAATCCCCTCCAGCGGCTGCGGCCAATCGCTCAAATGAACGCTAATGGGGGCGTTAGGCATCACCTTGCGGGTTAGCTCCTGCCAAATATGCTCCGTCATAAACGGGATGATGGGAGACATCACCTGCACGCAGGTGTTCAGCGCATAAAAGAGCGCCCAATACGCTACCATCTTATCGGCCTCATCCTCCGTTTTCCAGAAACGGCGGCGGTTGGTGCGGATATACCAGTTGGAGATATCGTCTACAAACACTTCAAAATCCTTCACGAGCAGGTAGGTCTTATAATCATCCATCACCTCTGTTGCCCGCTTGATAAAGGCATTGGTGCGCAGCACCAGCCAACGGTCAGTCGGTGTAAGCTTGCCGAAAGCAGGTTGATATCCCTCTAAAACCGGCTTATCGATCTGCGCATAGGTGTTGAAAAAGGTGAAAATATTCCAGAAGGAAAGCAGCTTTCGGCGCGCTTCGTCCCCCAGATTATAGCCAAAGCGAACATCGTTTGCCACCGGCGCACCCGCATACATATAACGGATGGTATCCGCGCCGATTTTTTCGGCAGCCTCGTCGAATTTAATCATGAACCCGGTTTTTGAAAACTTGGAGCCATCCTCTGACACCACGGTATTGTAAGAGAGCACGCGGTCATACGGCGCGCGATCCTCTAAAACAACACTCATAAAGAGCATGGAATAGAACCACAGGCGCACTTGCTCACGCATCTCCGTAATCCATTCGGCCGGGTAATTTTTGCGCCACGCCTCTTTATCGTCAAAATAGCCGAGCGTGGAAAATGGAACGATACCTGCGTCCAGCCACACATCGCCGATTTCACTGATGCGGGAAACCTCATGGCCGCATTCCGGGCATTTAATTTTAATCTCGTCAATCCATGGCCTGTGCATCTCGGGCAACGCGTCCACTTTTGCCGGGTCGGTACTCAGCCTCTTTAACTCCTCTTTGGAGCCGACTACGGTCAGATGGCCGCAATGCTCACAGGGGTAAAAGGGCAGCGGCATCCCATAATACCGCTTGCGGGAAATATTCCAGTCGCCCATATTGTTGAGCCAATCCTGCATCCGCTTGCCGTTGGAGGCAGGCTCCCACTTCACCTTTTCTGCCGCAGCAATCAGGCGGGGCTTCAGCTCCTGCGTGCGAATATACCAGGCGGGCACCAGGCGGAAAATCACCTCAGATTTGCACCGCCAGCAGACCGGATAGCTGTGCTCATATTCCATTACCTTATAGAGCTTACCGGCTTCTTCAAGCTTTTGAAAAACCTCATCCGCAATATCATGGCTGTTTTTACCCGTCATCCAGCCGAATTTATCAAGGAAAAGCCCCATGTCGTCTACCGGCATAATCTGCGCAAGGCCGAGCCGGAGGCCAAGCTCATAGTCTTCTACGCCGCACCCGGGCGCAATGTGGACGATACCAGTGCCTTCGTCCGCCGCAACATCCTCCCACGCAACGATAGAATGATCGACTCCCTGCTGCGCCTCAAACTCTGGGAAGCAGGTTTCAAACTTTAGGCCTACCAGCTCATCGCCTTTGAAAGCCCGCAGAACTTCTACCTTGTCGTCTCCCAAATACTTAATCGCATTTTTTGCCAGCACGATCGGTTGTTCGTCGCTTTTCACCTTCACTTCCACATAATCAATCTCCGGGTTAACGGCGAGGGAAACATTGGCGGAAAGCGTCCACGGAGTTGTCGTCCAAGCAAGCATCTTGAAATTGCGATCCACGACCGGCAGCTTGAAAAAAACGGATTTGTGCTTCATCATCTTGTAAGAACCGGTCATTTCGTGCTCAGAGAGCGAGGTGCCGCACCGCGGGCACCATGGCATGGGCTTATATTCGCGCTCAATCCAGCCATGCTCGTGGCAGGTTTTTAAGAAATGCCAGATGCCGCCGATGTTTTTATCCGTATGCGTGAAGTAGGAGTTTTCCCAATCCATCCATTGGCCCAGGCGCTTGGATTGCTCCGTAATAATGCCGGAAAACCGCTGGACGCGCTCCACACATTTGCGCGTGAACTTGTCCATTCCATAGGCCTCAATGTCTTTTTTCGTATGGAAGCCGAGTTCCTTCTCTACTTCGACCTCAACCCATAATCCCTGTGCATCGAAGCCGTTTTGGTAGCGGCAATCATAGCCGCGCATGCCTTTATAACGAATAAACGTATCCTTCAGCGTCCGGCCCCAGGCATGATGGATCCCCATGGGATTATTCGCAGTAATCGGCCCGTCAAGAAAACGGAACATTTCATGCCCATGATTTTTTTCACGCAGCCTGTTAAAGCAATCATTTTCCTCCCAAAACTGCATGACGCTGTGCTCCAGATCGACGAAGCTGTTTTTTTCTGACTCTGCCAATGTAAGCCCTCCAGTATAGTGAAAATACGATTGCAAATGCAACAAAGTATAAACAATATAATTATACACATGCAAAATGCACATTGCAAGTGCCTTGGCGAGCCGTTCTCCGATTTTATTGTTTTTTTCGGGTGTTAGTGGCGCGGAATACCATCTGGATGGCGGGATCCGGATTGAAACTGATGCCCTGTAGCGAATGGAAATGCGCTCCAATTTTATGAATTTATCATAAATTTTTTGCATTTTATTTGACCTGTTTTCGTTGATATGCTAGGATGAAGTCACCGATGAAATGGGAGGAGGTGTAGCAGCAAGGCAGCTTTGTTTTTGACATAACGTCCAAATTTTTATGTTATAGAAAGATATAGGAGGAAGAACCTTGCGAAAAACAAACAAACTGCTTGCGGCCGCACTCGCCATACTCCTTGCGTTCTCTACCATGTCCCTTTCGCTGACGGCGTTTGCACAGGGTGATTCCCTTGCAGATCGTATCGCGGCATACAGCGGCGACCTGTCCGACGAGGCGGGCGTAGCGCTTGCCGCAGACTACAAATCGGCCAGCGATGCGGAAAAGGATGCCGTGGGCGTAGAAAATGTATTAAAGATGTATCAGCTGGCAAGAGCGCGTGTGCAGGCGACGGGTGGATGGTTTCCCAATTACCCGGTTAATATTCCGAAATTGATTGGTAACCCTACGGAGATGCAGCAGAAGGCCGCAGCGCTTTATCAGCAGATCATGGGCATTATCGAGGTGAAAGGCCTCAAGCTGAATTCTTCTACCGACTTTACGCAGGCGGCGGCTAAAGCCGCGCTGGAAACGCTTAACGTTTCTTATGAGACAGCGGAAGAAATCGTGCGCGGCTATCTTGGCATTTTGGATCAAAAGGGCGAATATTGGGGCGCGAATCAAAATTTTGTCGCGTTGAATCAACTGGGAGTGCTGAATCTGACAGCGGATCTGCAACAAAATCCCTTCCGTGCTCAAAATACAGGAGAAACTCAGGAGCAATATGAAGCGGCGAAAGCAGCAGACGCAGCCGGCCGCTACTGGAACACACTTTCTGCGATGCCATTCGACAAGGAGCAGAAGCATGCGTTGTCCATCGCACAGGATGTGATCTCCGCTTACCTGCGCTTTTCCCAAGGTGAGGGCGGCATTGACGCCGTGAAAACATCCCTTTCCGCTTATGACGACCTGAATGCACTCCAGCAGAAGCTGCTTGCGGATTTGAGCTATCCTGTGGCAGTGCTGAATGGGGAAGCGCATCCTTTCTCTAAGGCTCTACAGTTGATCCGCGGCGAGGCGATGCAAACGCAGTCTCCCGGTATCAAGCCCGTCGAAAAGCCCCATATTACCGGATCGATTGACTATCCGGCAGGGATCACCAAACAACAGGCGCAGCAGGCGCTCAGCGCGAGCGACGCTTTCTTAAATGAGGCGTTGGAAATGCTGGTGCCTGCCATTCAGGAAGCGGGCGGCCTACAGCCGTTTGCAAAGAACCAACTCGCAACGAATGCAATGACAGGCCAGGCACTCGCCGCGGTTTATACGCAGCTGGATTCGCTTATTAACAGCGTGATTTCCGATCTGCCGGAATTTGTGCAAACGATTGTAAAGCAGTTAATCGGAAACGCATTGATTCCCGCAGGGGCCGCAGAGCGGCTAACGGAGGAAAAATACGCACAGACGAAGGCAGCGCTTTCCGCAGATGGACTAACCTGGCAGAATGCAGACCTTTCCAAAGTCAACTGGGGCTTTTCTGATGGAGACATGGAAGGTTTCATCGATGCACTGATCGCCGGACTGCGGCCTGTAACAGAGCTGGTTTTCGGCATGCAGCTGCTGAGTCTTGTCGGCGCAGACATAGCTTTTGAAAACAAAACGGATGATGATGGAAATTTTCAATACGGATTATATGAAAAATTATTCATCCCCATCTACGACGCGCTTGGCATTACCAATGCGTTGACCAGCGCTGAATACACGGCGCAGGTAAAGCAAAAAACGGAAGAAGCAGGGAATTATGACGCTTACTTGAAGCTTGTATTCTCTCCCCTGCTGCCGTTCATTGACCGCCTGTTGGAAAAACCGATAGATACCCTTACCGAAAGGCTCCCTCATCTGGTGTATGAATCCGGAGTGGTATTTGATGCCGTTCGTGAGGCAACTCAATCCATCGGTTTTGGGTTGGAAGATCTGGTGGCTCCCTACCTGAGCCTGGACGGCATCTTCAGGCTTGCGGCCGATGCGTTGCAAAACCTGGAGATCAATGGACAGAGCGTTTCTCTCACATTGCCGGAGCCGGATTGGGATACTATCGCTTCCCTTGGGAGCTTGGAAGCCGTTCCCACGGCAGGTGCCGGCTATGCGCAAAAGTATGCCGTCAAGGCTGATCAGCCCGCCATGTTTGTTACATTGCTCCGCTATGTGGAACAGGCGCTCTCCCAAAACCGGGATGAGATTGAGCGGCTGATCGGTACGATCGAAGGTGGCGAGGAGCTGCTGCCGATTATTCAGGAGATTCTCGGCTCCCTAAGTCAAAAAGATGCGCTGACCACGCTCGTAATTGAGCTGCTTGCGCCGCAGGAACAGGAGCCCTCTGATCCGGATCAAGAAGAAAATCCAGATGAGGAGAACGGCTTCTTCCCAGATGAGGAGGAAACCAATGCTGGCGATCCATCTATAGATGATACGAATGAAACGGAAAACCCCAGCACGGGAGGCACTGCCTTCCCCGCGGCTCTTGTGGCAGTTGCCGCTGGCGCTGGTGTGATCCTGATCCTCAGCAGAAAAAAACTCTCCAAGAAATAATAAAGTGCCATCCATAGAAGAACCCTTTGCCCTCTTAGACCAATTGGGCAAAGGGTTCCTTTGTTTAACAGAGCTTAGCAGAAGCGAGGAGCTCCTCACTAATTTTTTGTGCTTCATGTTGTCACTTAGTGGTATCAATCCACTGCTGCCATATTTCCGGGCAGTAGCCGACAGTTGCATATTTCCCGTTTCGCACAATGGGCGTTTGGATCAGTTTTTGATTTTCGAGCAGCTTTTCCTGCCGCGCGCTATCCCCGGCTAGATAGCGCAGCAGAAGGGCATCAGTGTCTTTCAACTTTGTATCGATCATCTTTTCTAGACCACCGACAGCCGCCTTGACACGCTCAAATTCCCCTTTGCTCATCCCGTATTTCACCAGGTCAACAAACTGATATTTGATGCCTCTCTCCTTGAAAAAGCGCTCTGCCTTTTTGGTATCAAAGCATTTTGGCTTACCAAAAATTTGAAGATTCATCTTTTGTGTTCCTCCCCAATATAAGTAAAACGCGGCACCTGCCGCCCTTGATACATTACTGTTTGAAACCACATAGCAGCCGGGCGGGCCCAAAGCGCGTGATCTCCATACAATGCTTGGTAAATCACCATTTGCTCCCCTGTTTCTGAATGAGTTGCCACGCCGATCACGTGGTATTCTCCGCCTTTAAAATGCCGGTATGTTCCCCTTTGGATCTCCATGGATACAGCCTCCTTCTATCGAATTTCAACGCCGAGCAGCTTTGCCAATTCCGAAGCCTGTTCCATCGTTACAATCGCGCCGCGCAATTCGGGGATGGTGACGCGGATTCCCTCCAGATCATCTGAAGTGAAATCAATCCCTTTTAAAGGGGTGTGCAGCAGCTCGGTTCCCCGTAGCCTGCAATTTTCAAATCGAGTTTTCATTAACTTGGATTCTTGCAGATTGGAATGGGAAAGATCGCATTCCGAAAAAAGTACTTCCTTACATTTTGCCCGGGAAAAGGCTGCCATCCGTGCCGGACTGTTTTTAAAAATACATTGTTCGAAGGAGGAATCAGAAAAATGAGCGCCCGACAGCTTACAATTGGTAAACTGAACGCGGCGAAACAGGCAACGATCAAAAAAGGAACTGGCAAAATCGCAGCTTTCAAACACTACATTGAAAAAGTAAAGCTGTTCTCCTTTGCATTCTCCAAATCGACAACTGGTGAACCTACATTCCTTCAAGGAGATAATTCGGAGCGTTTCTGTCGGAACGACGCCTCCCTCGAAGTGAATTCCGGCCAAATCGGATTCTTCCTCCACTGCTTGGCGCAAGATGTTTTCCATATCCTTTTGTAAAATCAGCCGCTCTGGCAGGAGCGGGCCGCGGATTTGCAGCATAAAAGACATCCTTTCGATCATCAACCGCAAGCCAACTGCTCTTGTGAATAAGACGGCTGCGATATAAGCATGATTTGGTTGCTTCGTCAAAAAAATAGCGCGGGACGGCAAGCATCCAGCGCTATCGTTTCCCTTATCGGGGATTATTTTGTACCAAAAATACGATCGCCCGCATCGCCGAGGCCGGGGAGGATATATCCATGGTCGTTGAGTTTTTCATCAAGCGCCGCGCAGAAAATATCAATATCTGGATGGGCCTTGCATAGCGCGTCAAGCCCTTCAGGCGCAGCAATAATGCCCATGAATTTAATCGATTTGGGGCCGCGTTTCTTGATCTGGCTGATTGCATCGATTGCAGAGCCTCCGGTTGCGAGCATCGGGTCAAGAACGATCACTTCGCGCTCCTCAATATCAGCAGGCAGCTTGCAGTAATATTCCACAGGCTGAAGCGTATCCGGGTCGCGGTAAAGGCCAATGTGGCCCACGCGAGCGGAGGGAACCAGTGCCAACACTCCATCCACCATGCCAAGCCCTGCGCGCAGAATTGGGACAAAGGCGAGCTTTTTACCAGAAATAACGCGGGTTTTGGCCACGCTCACGGGGGTTTCAATCTCCACCTCTTTCAAGGGCAGATCGCGGGTTGCCTCGTAGCACATCAGCATTGCAATTTCACTGACCAGCGCGCGGAATTCCTTGGAGCCTGTGTTTTTATCACGCAGCAGGGTGAGTTTATGCTGGATGAGCGGATGGTTGGTAATTGTAACGTTTCCCAAATTCAACGACCTCCAATGATTTCTTTCTCGTTGCGATTATACACCTATCCCGGGAAAAAGACAAGAGCCGACGGCGCGACTTTTCCCGAGGCAACCGTTATAAAAACAACTCATTATCGCGGCGCAGAGTCTCCACGGGAGCCAGCTTTACGCGAATCGTCTCCTCAGCCTGTGCTGGTAACGCCCGGGCTGCCTTTGGGCAGACTGCGATGCAGCGCAGGCAGAGAATGCACTGAGACGCCTCTGTCCGATCCGGATGTTTCAATGGAATCGCCCCAACCGGGCATCTCACCGCGCAAAGGCCGCAGTGGATACAGACAGAGGATACCTCAGGGACTACGGGCATCTGTTTCCATACCTTATAGGGCCTGTTCCCGGGCACTTCAGGGGAAGCAAACTGGCCTGAATTAACCTTATTGAGAATTGCTTGTGCCAATCTACTGATCTGCTTCTGATCCTCCTGATCTGGCCTACCGGCCGCAACCGTGCGAACCATGGAATGCTCCGCAAGCAGCGCAGCAGATGCGATCGACTGAAAGCCTCGCCGCTCCACAGTATCATTGAGCTCCAACAACGCGTCCTCATAGGCGCGGTTGCCATAGACGGCGATTGTAATTGCCTTTGTATAGCTGCCTGTGAAGCGGGCAAGCCTCTCCAAAAAACAGGCCGGCATCCGGCCGCCGAAAACAGGGCCGGCAATCAAAACGATATCCTTCTCCTCAAAGTGCATGGCTTTCCCCTGCGGAAGCGACAGATCAACTTCCGTTATTTCCTCTGCCAGCCCCTGCGCCAATAAGCGCGCGGCGCGCAGCGTGCCGCCGGTAGGGCTGAAAAAAAGCATGGTTAGGGTTTGCAGCATGATAAAAATCCTTTCTCTGTGTTTTGATTTCTATTATTTCATTTCTCCACGGAAGGAAAGCCCGCTGAAACGCTCCCCCCAGGCATTCGCCCATTTTTCACAATACAGTGCATAATAGGAAACCTGGTGTTTTTTACGGTATGCCTGGAAGCAATTGCACCATATTGCGGAGGGAAGAGCGATCACAAGCCAGTAAAGCGGCCCCAGCAACAGACATTGGAAGGTGTGGCCATATTCATGAATACGGGTGTTATATGTCCAGCGTTCGTTTTTATGATCTGCCATGAAGATAAATAATCCCAGAGAAAGCCCGCCAAAATTCCACGGCAGGAAGGTGATAATCGCTTTTTGGAAACGCTCGGTCCTCCCCTTACGCCGCACAAACAAATGTGCCAGCAGGCCAGCTAGGTTGACCGTTAATCCCCACGTCCACTGTACCAAATAAAACAATACCTTTTTCACTGGAGAACCTCCTCGTTCGTCCTATCATAGCGGCCAATCCACATATCTTCAAATTTTTGGCCGCTGATTTTTTCACAGCGCTTTATTTGCTCCTCAGTTAGTGTGACATACCCCTTTTCTTTCTTCTCCTGTATCGCGGCACGGATCATTTCATGATCTTTTTTTGTCATGGAGTAACGGTAAATGCTAATTGCGGAAAACACCACAAAAATCATCGGCAAAATAGAAAAGGTCAGCCGCACGCCAAAGATGCCCTGCGCGGTTTGAGCGAGCGTATCCTCCTGCCCTGTTACAAAGCCAAATGCATTCAAAATGAAGCCGGTCATAGCTGCCATCACACCGCTAACCGTCTTTTTCACAAAGGAAGAGAAAGTGGAGATCACGCCTTCGCGCCGCCGGCCTGTAATCATTTCGTCCACATCCGTCACATCGGGAAAGATATTCGTCGGCACAAACCCGATGCCCGAAAAGCCGAAATTATAGAGTATGCAGGCGAGAAAAAGGAAGAAAGCAGGCGTTGATTCATTCATAAAAAGGCCCATGGCAAGGCCGAAAAATAAAATGGGGGCGAGGAGTTTTCCGCAACGCTGCTTGCCGAACTTCATCGTCAGCCAATAATTTAGTGGAAAACCTGAGGCCTCCGCCACTCCGGATACCGTCGTCAGCATGTTGAAAAGGCTGAAGCGCTGAGCAATATATTTGATAAAATACTGATCTGTATTGCTGTAAAATCCGGTGCACATCATATTAAAAAAGCTGATCACAAAATATTGCCGGAAGGCGCGGTTGCGGAACACCTGTACGTATTCTCCAATGCTTTCCCGGAGGCTGAGCGGCGGCAGTTCCATACCAAGGGAGCTGGGCTCCCATGTTTTTTTAAATGTAAAAATCAATGGCAGGGAGAACCACAGGCAAAGCACGATGCCCAACACCATAAATTTTGTCCGGGAGCCTGCCGAAAGCGATTCCATATCAAAAAAGCCGAGCGTAATAGACACCAGCATGAAGGAAGAAACCATACCTACTGAATTCATCAAATAGCCGACGGAATTATACTGTGTGCGCAGCGAATAGGCAGGCGCAAGCTCCGGCAGCATGGCGGTATGCGGCACAACCACGAGCGTATATGCAGTGCTGAATAAAATATAGGCGGCGCTGTAATAAACCATGGTGTAAAGCGGGTTTCCAAGGGCAGAAATGCCGAAGGAATACCACATCATAAAGTAAGTAACGGCAATTGGAATCACGCCCCACAGAAGGTAGCGCCTGTGCCGCCCATATTTCGAACGAGTCCGATCTGTAATCAAGCCCATGACTGGGTCTGAAACAGCATCCCAAAGCTTTGCAAACAGGATGACAAGCCCTGCTTGCCCTGCATTCAGTTTTTCCACTTCCGTCAAAAAGGAGAGAAAATAAATGCCAATGATGTAGGTAGAGCCACCACTGAAGATATTGGCGGAGCTATAGGCAATCATTGGAAAAACCGTGCTTCCAAAGCTTCCCTCCACGCCAATTGCCGCTTTAAAACGTTCCCACATTGTTTCAATCATCCCCTCGTTGATTATCGGTTACCTATCCAACGCCTGTTCAAGAAGCCCCAATCCGAATTGATAGGATTCTGCAAAGACTCCTGCCGCAGTTTTCAGCGCGGTTAGATTTGCCATGTCATCGTTGGTATATTGCCCATCCCCCAAAATCTGGATCATCAGAGCATATATCGTATCCATTTTCTTCTTTGCCTTTGCAAAGAAGGGCTGAATTTCCTGGCAGCCGCTTGGAACCGGGATTTTTTCAAAACCCGCAAGCCTTGTCGTAAGCGTATCGGCCGCAGCGTTTCCCGCTTCGGTATCGCCGCTTTGCAGGCTAGCGGTAAATGCATGGATTTGCTGTGTGCAATCGCTTTGAAAGGCTTCCATGCTGCTTTGATACTGCCGCATTTGAAGAAGTGCGCTGTCGTCTGGAGCGGTGCTCTCCGGTTGTGCCCGTTCGCCGCAGCCTAAGAAAGAGAGAAACAGTGCCGTAATCAGTAAAAGAGACGCTATTTTTTTCCACTTCATGAATGCAATGCCGCCCCCTTAATCTTGATAAAGGTTTGCCTCATATGGGCGCATCACCGCACCTTCACGCCGCGTTGTATAGTTGGAATAGAGAAGCGTTCCGCGCATGCCTGTGTTCACATGCTGAACCGTTTTCCCGGTCAGATTCAGTTCAACATAAAAGCGTTGCCCATCCATCCGCCGGAAATAACAAAGCAATCCTTTAGGGGAGGCTGTTACAGGAATCACATCTCCGTAAACCAATGCCGGATTCTCTTTGCGCAGCGCAATCAAAGAACGGTAAAAATGAAGCACAGAGTCGATGGCGTTCTCCTCATCGGCAGCATTAATTTTGAAATAATCAGGGTTTACCCGAATCCAAGGCGTACCTTCTGAAAATCCGGCATTTTTCTCTCCGCTCCACTGCATCGGCGTGCGCGCATGGTCGCGGCTGCCGCTGAGCACGGTTCGAAACGCTTCGACGGACGATTTGCCTTCGTCCATCAGTTTATGGTACAGATTGACGCTCTCTACGTCGCGCAGCTCATCAATTGAGGCAAACGGCGTATTGGTCATCCCAAGCTCCTGGCCCTGATAAATAAACGGCGTGCCCTTCAACGTCATCTGAAGCATGGCAAGCAGTTTGGCGATCTCACAACGATAAGCGCCATCCGGATCAATTTTAGAGACCATGCGCGGATGGTCGTGATTTTCAAAAAAGACAGTCGGCCAGCAATGATTTCCGTACTCCAGCTGCCACTCCATCAAATTTTTGGCCATAGGGCGCAGGTCAAAGCGGTAATCCTGAAAGCGCTGTTTGCCGGGGTTATCCATATGGTCAAAGGAAAATACCACGTCCAGCTCTCCCCGGTCGTCCCCCGTCATTAGGCGGCTCATCTGAAGGCCGGTTCCCTGGCATTCGCCCACTGTAAAGGCATCGAACTTGCCAAAAGAATGTTCCCGCAATTCCCGCAGATATTGGTGCAGATGCGGGCCGTAGAAATAATGCTCGCAGCCTTTGAACCCCATTAGGGAGCCGATCACGGCATTCCCATCCGGCAAGCCCTCCTTCTTGGAGATAAAGCTGATGACATCGAGCCGGAAGCCGTCAATCCCTTTTTCCAGCCACCAGTTTGCAATTTGGAACAGCTCTTTGCGGACCGCTTCGTTATCCCAATTAAAATCCATCTGTTTTGAGCTGAACAGATGCATCGCCCACTCTCCGCGTTCCGGATAATAATTCCATGCTGGGCCGCTGAAGATGGAATCCCAGTTGTTCGGCGGTATCCCGTCCCCTTTTCCCTTTCGCCAAATATAAAAATCACGGTACGGCGAATCCGGGTCTGTGGCAGAGCTGCGGAACCATTCGTGTTCATCTGAAGAATGGTTGATTACCAAATCCATAATCAGCCGCATGTTTCTCGCATGGACTTCGCTGAGCAAGCGGTCAAAATCCTCCATCGTGCCGAATTCCCGCATAATTTTTCGATAGTCGCGAATATCATAGCCATTGTCGTCGTTGGGAGAATCATAAACAGGTGAGCACCAGATCGCATCTACGCCCAACGCCTTGAGATAGTCGAGCTTTTCGATGATCCCGTTGATATCTCCAATCCCATCCCCATCGGAATCCTTAAAACTGCGGGGGTAGATTTGATAAAACACAGCTTCTTTCCACCATTTATGTACAATGGGCGTGTGATCATCCAGCGGACGCTCTGTTTCACTGTTGAGCAGGCCAAGCAGCGCATTGATGAATCCATCGTCCAGCTTGCCGAACGACAGCTTTTTCAGGCTGTTAATTTTCAGAGAGCCCAGAGGCGTAGCCGTCAGTATTTTTTCGCTTAGCCCGAGTGAATAAAATGCCTTTGCCAAGATATCATGCCCAGCAGGCGTTTTTAACACATCCTTTAATTTTGTTTCCTTTGTAACCATCCATTTCTGCATTGACGATAGCCTCCTTATCTCTGTTTGCCTTTCTTTTTCTCCATCCATATCCGGCCTATCCGCCTGCCATTCCCCTGTTTATATTTCAAAGTTAGACAAAATACTTGATAATATCATAACGTATTCAGATGATTATTACAATAGCAGACCCTTTTTATTCTCCAATTCATTTCATTCGATCGTATCAAAGAGAAGGCCTTCTATATCTGCCGTGTTCCAATTTCGGATGCGTATATATTCTTTTGTAATCTGTGCCATTTGCAGATCGTTTACTTGACCGATATATTCTTTCAAATCTTCCTCTTGAAAATAAACGGATATCCTAGAATTTACCTGACGCCCAAAGACGGGCAGCCCTTCCATAGGCTTCAAATTAACAATCACGAGGACGTCGGCGACCTGATTTTGAACTCGCCATAGTTCCCATGCGCTGCATTTACGCATTGTACCATCACCTCTGATATAATCATATATTATTTAACTTAACTTTGTATAGTTTTGTGAAATAATTTCACATAAAAACATCTAAGGCCATATTCCCAATGTAGGAATATGGCCTTCTATTATGTCCAGCTTGAATCTTTCTTTGTAGAAACCGTCTGGGCGGAAAAGGCTTGTATGCCTTAGATATCCACGAAGCTTTTCCTCTTTAGCAGATCCGTGGCCTTGCTCAAATAATAAAATCGTGGCTCTCATGCCGTAACGGTTGTCCATAACTATCCTATCTGAACAAACTTTGCGTATGAAAAAACATGTCCCTTAAAATTGTCGCTTTTGCAAATAATCCATCTATGATCCCGCATAGAATGAATTATCTTAGGAAACAGGTGCTGCTCATGAAAAAAACAAAGCAATTCCTTTGGGATACCGCAGTATTGACCATAGCTGCTCTTTTTATGCGGACAGTCGGCGTATCCTTCAATGTGTACCTGACCAATCAGCTTGGCGCGGCGGGAATTGGGCTCTTCCAGCTGGTTATGACGGTTTTCTCCATGGCGATCACGTTTGCCTCTTCCGGAATCCGGCTTGCGGCGACCCGGCTCGTGGTAGATGCCATAAGCAAAGATCGAGCAGATGTCAAAAAGGTGCTCCGTAGATGCTTGCTCAGCATTCTTCTGGTTGCTGTTGTCGTCGCGTTGATTCTTTATACCGGTTCGGATCTCATCAGCCAGCATTGGCTGTATGACAGCCGAACGGCACAGCCTCTGCGCTTGCTTTCACTCAGCCTTCCGTTTATTGCAATGTCCGCAGCATTAAGCGGGTATTTTACCGCAATCCGCAGGGCAGGTGTTTATGCGGGCGTACAAGTTCTGGAGCAGCTTGTGCGGGTTGCCTCCACGGCAGGCTTTCTGCATATGCTTTCCGGCCGCGGCTTGGAGGCCTCCTGTATCGCAATTGTATTGGGCAGCTGCGTTTCGGATCTCATCTCGTTCCTGGCCTCGTTTTTCCTGAGCAAATGGATGGTGCGCAGGCAGAGAAATCAGCACCGAGTGATGCTGCACCTTAACCGTAGGCTGCTACGCATTGCGGTGCCGGACGCGGTCGGCGCGTGGGTGCGCTCTATTTTGCTAACCATTGAGCATCTCCTGATTCCAATTGGGTTTAAAAAATCGGGAATTTCGAGCGAAAACGCTTTGGCAACTTATGGGACGATTCATGCAATGACCCTCCCGGTGCTACTCTTCCCCTCCTGTATCCTCAATTCGTTGGCAAGTCTTTTGGTGCCTGAGATAGCGGAATACCATGCGTTGCACCAGGCAAAGCGGATTGACGGCATTATCAATCGTGTTCTTTATGCCGCGCTGCTGTTTTCCCTGCTGGTCGCGGGCGTCTTTTACGCCTATGCAGGGGAGTTATCGAACGCGGTTTATCACAGCAGCGATACAAAGCCTTTTCTTCAGCTTCTTGCTGTGCTAGTGCCTGTGATGTATTTGGATATGGCGGTGGATGGGATGCTCAAAGGGCTTGACCAGCAACTGAGCTCCATGCGGTATAACATTATTGATTCCGGTTTGTGTGTCATTTTGGTCTATTTTCTCATCCCGCGCTATTCGGTTAAGGGATATATCATTACCTTGTTTGTCAGCGAGATTCTTAATTTTTACCTCAGCCTTCGAAGGTTAATTCGAGTCAGTACGCTACGCTTAAACTGGAGACGGATTTTGAATCCAATTTTATGCATGACTTGTGCTGTGACCGGTGTGCGGCTTGTTGCAACCCTGCTTCCTGCGCCTTTACTGCACTCTGTTCCATGGCTGGTTGGGGCAATTTTGGCGACAAGCTGCGCATATCTGCTGGCACTTCGCTGCTCCGGAGGCATTACACAGCAAGATCTCCACTGGTTCGCCGGAATATTTCGATCGGAACGAAAAGCTGCTATGTCCGTATCTCCTCAAAACACCGGCGTATCAATTTGACACGCCGGTGTTTTATTTCCCAATTGCAAGGACGGTTTAGTTATTCTCTCTTTCTCAGATGCGCCGGTCCAGGCGATCTGTATATTCCTCCTTAAAAGCTTCGAAATGATGATTTTCCAGCTCGTAGCGAATGCGCTCCATGAGGGTATTATAAAAATAGAGGTTATGCATGACACACAGCCGCATGGCAAGCATTTCCTTCGCTTTGAAAAGATGGCGCAAATAAGCGCGCGAATGGCGCTGGCACGTGGGGCAGTGGCATTCCGAATCGACTGGGCCCAAATCGCGCTCATATTTTGCATTATTCAGGTTGATGATCCCGTTCCAGGTGAAGAGATGCCCATGGCGGGCGTTACGGCTTGGCATCACACAGTCAAATAGGTCAACGCCCCGGCTGACGCCTTCCAAGATGTTCCCCGGCGTTCCGACGCCCATCAAATAACGGGGCTTGTCCTTTGGCATATAGGGCTCCACCGCAGAAATAATGCGATACATCTCTTCCTTCGGCTCCCCTACCGCTAAGCCGCCAATTGCGTATCCATCCAGATTCAGCGCGGCGATCTGCTTCATATTTTCAATCCGCAATGCATCATAGGTGCAGCCCTGATTGATCCCAAAAAGCAATTGCTGGCGATTGAGCGTATCCGGCAGTGAATTGAGCCGCTGCATCTCAGCCTTGCACCGGGCAAGCCAACGCACCGTTCTGGCACAGGATTGCTCCGCATAGTGGTATTCCGCCGGATTTTCCACGCACTCATCAAATGCCATCGCAATGGTGGAGCCAAGATTTGACTGGATGCGCATGCTCTCCTCCGGCCCCATAAAAATTCTGTGGCCGTCGATATGGCAGGAGAAGGTGACGCCCTCTTCCTTAATTTGACGCAGCTTTGCAAGGGAAAAAACCTGGAAACCACCGCTATCGGTCAGGATCGGACCCTGCCAGCCGGTGAAAGCATGGAGGCCTCCCAAATCCTTCACCAATCCATCCCCTGGACGCACATGGAGATGATAAGTGTTGCATAGCTGCACTTGACAGTGGAGTTCTTTTAGGTCATAAGCGGAAACGGCGCCTTTGATTGCGCCGCAGGTGGCCACATTCATAAATGCGGGCGTTTGGATTACGCCATGCACAGTGGGGAATTCACAGCGCCTGGCGGCCTTCTCCTGCGAGAGGATTTTTAACATAGGATCGTCCTTTCCAATCAGTGGTTTTGCTGTTCACCTCAGAATTAAAAGGAGCAAACAGGTTAATGCAAAAACATTTTTACGACCATGCGCACATAGGCTAACCAATGCTTCAAATGTTTGAAGCTATTATACCACACGCAAGGCCAACCTTTGTGAAAAATGGCGCTGCCGCTCTGCGGCAGGAGGCGTTTCACGCTGACAGGCATTTTTCCAATGCTTCAAACTCTGTTTGAAGCTATTATACCGCAATGATAATGGAGAAAACAAGTGCGCAATATGCCGCATACTGGCTCGAAGCGATCGCATTTTGAAAACAAAACGGCGGCAAATCACCGCCGTTTTGCATATTTTATGAAATGGGAATATGTTGAACGTCCACAGAGGCTGTCTGATTGCTCCCGGTATGAATTGTTATGATAGTACCGCCTGTTTCTTCGGCAGAATTCCACGGCGCGGGAGAGGGCCCCGTTTTCAGCCCATAAGTCATCGTAATCCCCTGATGGGTAATGCTGGCGTTGTTTTCATGGTCGTGCCCGCAGAAAATGTGTGTTGTGGAGCCTAGAGCGAGGCATCGATCAAAAAATCCGGAATTAACCGGAGAAACTCCTGGCAGATAAGCGCATTTACCAAATCCATACGCATCAGAAATGGTATAGCTTTTGTCTGATTCGTTATAAATACCGTTTTTCTCAACTGCCTGACGCATCTCAGGCAGTGCAAAATGGGAAAACGTCATGGATGGAATCAAACGTCCCGCCGCTTTTTCTATTCCCTTCACATTCCATTCATACCAGGCAATCTGTTCATACCCCATGTATATTTCACGCTTTGAACCATCTTCATATTCATAATATCTGCCGTTATCCAACAGGAAAAGCGTGTAGATAGGCTCCCCTTTTTCTGTAATATTCACTGCATAATTTCCGCATCCATACAGATTGGACGGTCCTTTTTGAAACAGGCAATATTCTGATTTGAGGAGCTGATCGCCCTGCCAGTTTAAGGTGGTCATCGGAATTTCACTATCATGGTTGCCAAACACAGGCGCCCACGGAATTTGAAACGAATCCATCACATCGATCCATTCCTTTAGCAGAAAGCGAGAGGTAACGCCGGATACATTATCGCCCACTGTTGCAATCAGATCCGGTGTTGTTTGTGCGACCAGTTTGCGAATCTGATCGTAACACGCCTTGTTATCTTTGGGATTCATCCAAAGCTGCGTATCGGTTAAAAGCAATATTTTAAAATCCTGATTTGAGTTTTTTTCTACGGTTTGAAGCTGATCTAGCTTGAATTCCTGCTTTGCACTCCACACTTCTGTATGCTTTTTACCCATTAAAGGGAAAAACAATAGAAGGACGACTACCATCACAATTGAGAGGATGGTGGAAAGCACCACTATCAATATTTTTTTAGATTTTGTTTTCACCATACAGCCCTCCGTGTTATTTGCAGCTCTCGCTTTGCAGGATCGCTTCGATACAGCTGTGCTCCGCCAACTCTTGCAAAAGCAGGGCGTTATTTTCCACCTTTGCGTATTCGGAGATTGTTTTTATATTCTTGATATCGTCCTCCCCCATCGTATGGTCTTTATAGTTTCGCACGGCAGCCCGAATTTTCAGCGCCCGTATATAATCTGCGTGTTTCTTTTCAGAAAGGTCATAAAATAAGACCGGAATCACACAGATTACAGAGGCGATAATCCCAAGCCAGGTAACGCTTCTAAATGTGGCCTGCATGATTTGAGGATTTTTCAGGGCAATATCGATATTATCGCCGAAACCCACGCCGCCAAAGGACATGAAAATCGGCATCAGCGCGCTGGTGAAAAAGCCAAAAAGCGTCATGATGAAGTTATTTAAATTCTGCCAAAATCCCTCCAAGCGTTTTCCGGTTTTCCACTGCTGATAATCCAACACATCCGGAACCATAATGGCGGAAATATAGCTCAGTCCGTTAAACAGGTTTTGGAAAAAGATCGCAACCAGCATGAGATATGGGCTGTGGAGGGTAAACAGCTGCATAAAGGCCATGATCGTAAAGCCAATTGTGGAAAGGATCATCACATTTCGTTTGCCCATTTTTTTGATCAAAAAGGGCCCTAAGAGCATGCCGGGAATCAGGGCATTGTTGAGCAACATATTGCAAATGGTCAGCACAAAGGCGCCGTTCTGCCCGCCGATGGCATAATTACAAATCCACAAATACATATTGATATTGCCGCGCACACCGACGGCAATAGAGAAAATCGTGATGATCCAGAAATATTTATTGGTCAGAAGCTGCTTTGCGCCCTCGGTAAATTTCACCTTTGCAACATATTGTTTATGTACGACGGTGCGTTCCTCCGTGCCGAAGTAGGCAAAGAAAACGAATAAAATGCCTCCGATACCGCAAATCGGGAACGCCCACCGGTAGAGCATGATGTTATTCATTGGGTCTTTCTCACCAGCAAAGAAAATGCCCGCGACCAGAGGAATAATGATATTGACAATGGAACTGGGCAGATTGGAAATAAGCCCTTTAAAAGCGCCGATGTTTGCACGCTCCTGCGAAACCGGTGAGATCGTTTGCTCGATTCCCTGTAAGCATTGGGTCAAGAGGGTATAGAAAAAGGTGCCGAGCTGAATCAGGAGGAACATCACAGCGGTGCCAACCGTTACGTCAATGTGTGACGCCGCAACGCCGAATACCGGCATCGCGGGGATATCAAAGCTAAAGAAGGCCTGTGCAATCCAGCTTTCCGGAATGAACGGTATAAATGTAAAACACAGAACGGTAAGAATCGAGCTCCACGGCAAAAAGGGCTTAAATTTCCCTTTTTTATAATTAGAATTATCAATCAGCATGGATAGGATGGGAGCTCGAATTAAACCCAGCACAGAAGCGATGATTCCAGCTACAAAAATAAAGCCGGTAGAAACCTTAAAATAACTGATCATCATCGGGATATTGATTGCGATCGTCGTCCAGCTGATAATAACGCTGAGGAAGGATAGGGAGCCGCTGCCAAGCGCAAGATTCAGGAACTCTCGGTAATTAACAAAATAGCCGTCCGGTGGTGTTTTCCAGTGGAGTTTGAGCCGGATAAGCCCCTCCTTTGCTTTTTGGAAAATCGCATCAGTTTTCATACTATATTTCCCCCTTGATATAAATTTATCGGTTACATGTTAGAACCCCAAAGCCGAAGGGATGATTTGAATTGATGCCTTTTTTGACAAGCAGAAAGAAAACCAATGCATCCTTGGTAAAAAATTCGATCGCTTTTGATGCATCATACCATACTGCTTCTGTTCCTACAATAGCCAAAGGCATATTGATTCCATTCAGTGCAAGAAAATAATCAATTTCTTTTTTTGATGCAACCCCAGATGACCAATGGAAGGAGTCGAGAGTACCATCATTCTTGATATATCTATTGGCAGTGATTTCCATACGCTTTCCCCGCAGCCTGCACCGTGGTTATTTGTAAAATCCATTTCCGATTGAGCATTTTTTGCATATCGGCAAATCTAATTTTGCTCAACCCTGCGGATACTATAGGTATTGCGTTCAAAATCTACTGTAATAACCGTTCCATCTGAATAAACGGCTTGTTGCCTGCGTAGCGAATGATCCAAAAAGCGGTGTTGAATCATTTCACAGTCAAAAAGTTTTGCCTGGATGCATGCTAATTGCTGCACACGGGCAATCTCTTTCTCTAACGCTTCCGATGGGATCAAATCATCATGATCGTCTAAGGGGTCAAAATAAGGCATTCCGGCATTCAAAATACAATGCAATTTTGCGCTGTCTCCATTTGGAATCCCCCATCCTCCTGTTCCTTTTGACAACCAGGGAATCATAATACAATCATGATATACAAGGCTTAAAATCGGCACCGGGATTCCCACAGCCTGACCTCGTTCCTGAGGCCGCAGCATATATGGTCCGTGATGGACAAGGGCCAATTTATCCAGGAGGAAGTCTCCCGGCTCTTCAGAAGACGGGATGATCCCTCGTTTCGTCAGTAGATCAAAGCATTGTCCGCGAAAGCGGATGCTTTCCTCTCGAGTAATCCGGTGATTCGGGTGGAAGCATTCATCACCTGCCACAATGGAAAACACGTCTAAATATGCTCCCTGGATATCAACGCCATGCTCTGCAAGCGCCTTATAAGTTGTTTCTACAAACTCTGGGGCCTGCGAAGCACAAAGCCAGGTATGAGGGCCGCCATCCCAATAATCGCAATAAAAATGGGTCCCATCTATTTTAGTGACCGCTTTTTGGATATCAAATTTTTTTCCAGTGTAATAAAAATCCCTATATTGATCATGAATTGCAAATACATAGCCCAGTTTACGGCAAGTTTCCGATAATCTCTTCATGCCTTCATATCCGCCCGCCTCGGGACATGGCGGAAGGATATAGGGATGGTTGTTATCGTACCCTTGCTCTCCCCATCCATCTGTGTGGATATAAAGCTGTTTCAGCCCGGCGGCCTTTAACGCCTGATACTGCTGCGCACGCTTTTCAAAGGAGGCAAACAGTTTTCGGTTCTCCCCGTCTTTTTGATAAAATCCGGATTTGGGATGAACGTTGGAAAAGGTTCGGCAGTGCAAAACAGGAGCGCCGATGATATTTTTCACATTTTCATTTTGCGCAATCTTATCCTGTAGAGTCACCAAACGCCCCTGTTCCGCTACATATGCCCGATAATCCTTCGCCAGCGTGTTATAGTCGCATTTGTCGTGGAACACAAAACGGATTTTTCGTTCATAATTGAGCCGCCCTAGAGAGGAATACCAGTGAACTGAATTCAAGAAAGATAAATTTTTCCCAAAACAGGAGAACATAGCAGCATCAAACGGAGTTTCCACAATCGCGCAAAACCCATTATTCCCACTTACTCTTCCCCAAAAAGGCAGATAGCAATCCCCTGTATTGATACGCCGGGGATAGTTGGCAAAGCCAATGGTGGAGAGAAAGTTATTTTTGTATCCATCCGGCATTAAAAAGCCCTGCCGCATGGTATCGACCGCATAGGTGCTGCCGCCTTTTTGCTTCGCATCAAAAGGCCCCGGGAAATAAACCGCAGAAATATCCATTTCACTTTCGTTTTCCGCCTTGATCGAAAATACCACTGTATTCCGATCTGTGATTTCCGCCATACAGACGAGTGTAAACGGTAATCTTCTCCCGAATGCCCAAAAGCCGCTATATCGTGCAGTGATGCGGTTATCCACGCAGGAAAACTGTTTTTCTAACGCGCATCCGAAGGTTCGGATCGTATGGGCGTAGTTTCTTCCTATTTTATGCCGGATTATGATATAGGGCGGCCGGCCCTCGTTGACCCAGGAAAACCCTTTATAATTGATTTCATATTTCCGGTTTTTTGGTGAGAAGGATACGGTTAAGTCATTTTTTCTAATTTTCATTATGCACACTCCAGAAAGCAAACTATTGAAGATGCCGGAAGAAAGCCTTCACCGCCTACCGTTCTTCTTGAAAGCCATTATAATGGACGCCGAAATATTTTTGCTCTACCGGATAGTTGCATGCCATCCAAATTGTGCGGTGCTCCGCCACCTGCTTCCCATGCCCTTGCTTGCTCCCGCCGTGGTCCGCCGCAACGAGGACAAGCCATTTTTCATTAAACTGCTTCTCCCGCTGCTCTACCGCATCCAGCAGGTCGCAGAGATAAAGGTCGGCATTGCGCACTGCGTTCACATAATGAGGGTTCTCATTTGCGAAACCTGCCAGATGGCCGTTGCTGTCCGGCCTATGGAAAACACCTGCCACAATGGTGTCGCCTTTCTCCATACGGCCAAGCAGATAGTCGCGCATGGAAATATCATAGGCGCATTGCTTTGAAATTTCCCCTACCTCCATTGCCACGGTATTGTAGGCCTCAAGCGGTGCATTGAGCTCTTTTTCTTTCTTTTTCCCTTCGTTTTTCAGCATCTCGTTCACATTGCCTGCGCGCGGGCGGTCAATATCACGATAGGTCACTGGCAAATCAGGGTGCTCCATGATATATTGCACTTCGTTTTTTAGCGTAACATCAAAATATTCGCCCCAATCAAACGCAAACCCAGTCGCCACGCCCAACTTTGCATATTTCAACATGATGGTATCCACGTCCGCTTTTTTTACGTCATTATTGCTGTCAACGCCATGGAGCGTTTTCCATCCCCCGGTGAGTTCGCTCGTCCATCCCGCGCAGGTAGAGGTTTCCTGCGCGCTCTCGGTCCCCTTTTCCCCGCCGGCATAGGCCAAATATAATCCTCCTGTTTTTTTCAGCCTGTGCAGGCCGCTGTAGGAAGCCGCTTCATAGTTATGGCCGTTGGTATCAAAGCAATTTGCATCGTAAAACAGGTTTGCTATCGCGTCCGCGCGGACGCCATCCCAACCGAGGAACAAAACTTTGAGCGTTTTGCCCTCGCTATCAACCAGTTTCCCATCTTGAACGGTTCCGCGGCTTAAAAACTGATCCATGATGTGATAATATTGATATTGTGGAATAGACTCGGCTCCTTGATTATCCCAGAATGAATATTGAGATACCTTCGCAAAATATTTGGCGTCGGCCTTGCCGCATCCGGACAGAACGAAACCGGACGCCATTATTAACACAAGCATGCTGGAAATGATCCTTCCCTTTTTCATCAAGCGCTTCCTCCCCATTTGTTTTATCCAAGCATATGGCGATCAATAATTGGGACTTCAGAAGGTGCGGAGCCCTCCTGATCGAGAATGATAATTTCATTCCTCTCCTTTAAAAACGGCGCTGGTAAATAAAGCGTGCGCTGTGGGCCACGGCTCCAGTAGCGGCCGATGTTGACGCCGTTGACGAGCACGATTCCTTTTTTAAATCCTTTCATATCCACGAAACAATCCGCATCCGTGCGAGCGGAAAAGGTTCCCTTTCGGAAACCTGGCCTTCCATCCGCTCCTTCCGGCACAAAGGAGAGCTGGCTGAGATTTTCCATGGGAAGGGTATAGACCTCCCAGCCAAAGAGCAGCTGCATGCCGAGGCGGACTCGTTGAATGCCCTTGCGGTCCGCCAAATAGGGGCCATAATTGACGCGCCCCATCCCTTCTACTAAGATCTCAATTAGGCATTTACCGTGAAAGGCGGGAATCCAACAGGTAAAACCATCGTTATTTTTCCTCTTACCATTTCGGGTACGGTCATATTTTTTTACCACTTTACCGTTAATACGTAGATAAGCAATATCGTGAACGCCTTCCACAAAAAGCGTTTGGGCGGAATAATTGCCCTCCAGCTCTTTGCGATAGAGAATATAGCCAAAATTCTGGCCAAAGTGCTCCATGCTCTCCGGATGCTGTGTGTGATGCCGCCGGCCAATCCGGTCGCAGCTTTCCCACAGCGGCGCATAGTGCGTTAGCGGAACACTCCCGATGCGTTGTAGCTTTGGGCGGGGCGGGAGCGCCTGTTTCATCGGAAGGTTTTGCGCGTGATGGAGCAATTCGCGCACCTTGAAATAGGCGGGCGTGTAATCACCGTATTCATTGAGTAGAGCCGCATCATCATAGCTAGTTACGGTTGGCTGATAGGTTCGCCCAAAATTAGCGCCGGCCCAAAAATGAAAATTGGTGCCACCATGAAACATATAAATATTTAAATTTGCATTTTGGTCAATCAATTCTTTCATTTCCCGCGCAACCTGACTGGCGTTTCGCCTGTGGTGACGCTCGCCGAAATGGTCAAACCAGCCGCACCAGAATTCCATGCACGTTTTGGGCAGGTCGGGCTGTATCTGTTTTAAAATATCGAAGGCGGTTTTCGCATGCGATCCAAAATTCAGCGTTTTATAAGCATCTGGGAGCGTCCCGCCGGATAACATGTTCCCGTTATTTCCATCCGAAGTGAAGAAGGGCACCTGAGCCCCGTATTGCAGCATGATCTCTCTCAGATGGTTGAGATACGCTTTGTCATTTCCGTAAGAGCCATATTCGTTTTCAATCTGCAAGGCGATAATATTGCCGCCATTTGTATCCTGTAGCGGGCTGATCTCTTGAAACACCCGTTTGAAATAGGCATCGACCTTTTGCATGAAAATAGGTTCATCACACCGAAGGCGCAAATTGTGATCTTTCAGCAGCCATGCCGGAAATCCGCCAAAATCCCATTCTCCGCAGGTATACGGACCAGGTCGAATGATAACATACAGGCCGTATTCCGCTGCGGTGCGGCAATAAGCCGCAATGTCGAGGCCTCCCCCAAAGCAGAACTCCCCCTCATGAGGCTCATGGAGGTTCCAGCACATTACCGTTTCTACGCAGTTGAAGCCCGCAGCCCGCATTTTTGCAAAGCGGTCTCCCCAATAGGCGCGTGGAACTCGAAAGTAGTGCATCGCGCCGGAAAATAGCCGAAAGGGCTTGCCGTTGATAAAAAAACCATCTTTTCTAATTTCCAAATTGCTTACCTCACAATCGATCCGCCAAGGATTGGATATAGCGGCAAAACTCCCTGTTACGCTGGTTGATATCCTGCTCCCAGATTAACAAATCCGGCAGGGATACGGCGAAATAATCGATCACTACTTCCCTGTTTTCATGGCTTCGGCAGTATGCTTCAAACTGCTGTTTTATTTTCCGCGTTTGGTCTTCCATGCCGAGCTTGCGAAAAGCAAGCGCCTGATAAAAAACATAGTCTACCGGGTTATCGTTATAATACATATCGTCGGAAACAGAGGAATCTCCTTGCGCAGCCATCCGATAGCAGGCCTCCGCGTACTTGGAATCCCTATTTGTTTCGGCAAGCTCGCCCATTCGGTAATAAACATCGTTGTTGGTATCTAAAATCAGCTTGCCCTCGCCGAGATTTTCTGGGAAGGACAGTGCCTCACGGTATTTTTTTATCGCGTTTTCGAAATCACCGGCTGCCGCCAGCTGCTCGGCACAGGCGCATTTAATCTCTTTATAAAGGCGGGTTACCTTGCCTTCTCCGCCCTCCCAGGGGTGGAAGTTCCGCGCTTGGATCATCTGTTCGGCGCGCTCTGCCTCGCCAGCCTTCAGCACCAAGCGGAGATATTCCGTATAGAGGTCGTCGCGCTGCACCATGACGGAATCATATTTCTGCAAAAGCTCAAGGAGAAAAGAATCCGTCTTTCCGGTCAGCTGGTAGAGCTGGCTCAGCTCCAGTAAAATCCGGCTGTCCGTTTGGTCGAGCGCCCAGGCTTGCTCCATATAAGAAAGCGCTTTCTCTGGATCACGCGCCTTGTTATAGAAATAAAGGGATAGGTTGCGCTTCACCGTCGGGAATTTTGGGTCAAGGCGTTCTGAAGCAAGCCAATGGCTGCGCGCCAGCTCATATTGCCTTTTATCGTAAAACAGGTTTCCAAGGTAATAATGGGCCAGTGCGGTTTCTTCCAGTGCATTGGCCTGATGGAGCACCACAATATCCATCAGCTGATTGGGAAAGCAGATTGCATTTTTGCACGATGCGGCACGCTTGATTTCCTCATGGCAGGGCTTATGGGCTTTATCCTGGGCATAAACGATATAAAAGGAGATGAGCGGATTCTCCTTATTTTGGCTCCGCCATGCAGAAAGCAGAGCTTCCGCACAGCCATATTCCTGAAGCAAGAAATAAAATGAAGCCGCCTGCGTGATTTCCGTCAGGTTACTTCCCATCAGGAAAGAAAGATCCTCCTGGAGTTCGAATCGGGATGGTAAATCAAAGGGATCCTCTTCCCTGATCTTCTGAAGCTGCTCCGCCGTTTTCTCAAAACGCTTCAGCCGCTTGAGTGAAAGGGCAAGGAGCATGCGCGCCCGCGTATCGGACGCGCCGCATGCAAGACTCTGCTGCGCAAAGCTAAGCGCCTGTTCCCAACGTCCTTGCGCATATGCGAGTGCCCCCAGGTAATAACACGCGCTGTTTTTATGCTCATTGCTCCAAAGGCATTTATAAAACAGATCATAGGCCTGGATGCGGTTTCCTGTTAGCAGCTCAGCAATTGCTAAATAAAAAAAGGGATCTGTAGCAGGTGGATTTGGATTTTTGACTGTCATTTTTGAAATTGCCTGCTTGAAATACGGCTTGCATGCTTCAAACTGGCCGCAGCGCAGCAGCAAAAGGCCATATGCGCTGTTGAGGCGGATATCGGTTGCATCCCGCCTGAGCCCTTCTAAATAATAATCCTCAGGTCGGCGTGTTGCGTGCCGGTATTGTTCAATATGCAGCCCGAATAAGTAAAGCTCTTCCACTGTCTGACATTCAGAGGGCGGCGGGCAGGCGGTAGCAGGGGCTGGTATCTCAAATTTTTCAACCATCTGGGGGGAAAAGCGAAGCTGGCTACCATCGTATGTAAGGCAGATATCAGCCTCATCTGTGACCCCCTCTATCTCGAACACCTCTCCGGGCAGCAGGCCGACGGTGGCCGAATGAGAAACTTAGCCGCATGTTGCGGTAATTTGAATATTTTGGTGCGCCCGGGCCGCATAGAGCGTTAATTTTCCACCCTCTGTGCCGAAACAAAAATCACGGTTGGCATTGCTGATGCGTCCGACCGCACGATAAGGCATGAAATATTGGGTAAAGCTCTTTTCTTCATGCGGCTGGATAAAGGTAAAATCCGGCTGGTTGTCCGTAAAGCAGCCCGTCATCAATTCCACATACGGCCCGTCCTCATCGGTTAAATTCCGATCCCAGGCTCTGCCAAAATCGCCGCAGCCCCAAGTCCATTGCTTTTTTCCGGGCGCGATATGATGATCCGCTACATGGAGCAGGCCCGCCTGCTTTCCGTAATCATAGCCGCCGATAAAATCGAAATTGGATTTATACGCCATAAACGAAGTTGGAACGGGAATGTTTTTATATCTGGAAATATCAATGCCGTCGGAATAATCCATTTTATAATAAGTGCCCTTTGCAATCGGATATTCGCTGACCGCGCGCTTGCCGTGATCCAACACTGCGGTTACATCAGGCGGCATGATGGTCGCCGTATTTTCATTAACGGCATAAGCCGGATTTGCCCACCACAGAAAGGTTTGCGGCAGGCTGCCATAGTTGAATACCCGGGTGTGAATTTCGATATAAACCGCATCTGGATAGAGTCGGATTTCCGTTAGGGCTTTGAGACCAAACATATTTTCCGTTTCCCCAACCGTAACGCAAGCGCTGCCATCCAGATTATTTTTGATCTGATGGCGCACCGGCATATAGGTGGAAGGGCGATGGTGCTGCGGCCAGTTGAATTCAATGCCGCCGCTGATCCATGGCCCCAGCAGGCCAACCAGTGCCGGCTTGATGACGTGATTGCGATAAACAAAATCATATCCGTTAGATTTATCCCGCGCAGAATAGATCCGTCCGCCAAGCTCCGGCAGCACGGTTACTTCCACATAATCGTTCTCCAAGATGACCGCTCGGTATACGCGATCTTTTTTGACATCCTCAATCTTTTCAATCACGGGATTGGGATACACCCTGCCGGAGCTGCCCTGGTAAACCCGTTTTTCAAAAAACATGGGATTTTTTTCTTCTTTGCCAACATCATAGGTCGGGATCATCAATTCCTTCTCAAATACGCGTGCCGCCTTCATCGGAATCCCCCCTCCGTTTAAAAATAAATCAGTTCTTCCGTAACCTGATGATCCGGATGAACCGTCAGCAATGTTCCGCCTGTCATGCCAAATTTAAAATAACAATTATAGGAGCTTTTCATCGCGTAGCAAATCTTTAGCCCATCTTTCTCTGCAATAAAATTATTGTTATGGTCATGCGCGGCGAAGAGATGTGTGCCGTTCAATCGCTGCATCGCGCTAATCAGGCCGCCATCCGTATTGCTAGGGCAGGAATCCTCTGCACGCTCTCCCTGTACAAACGAATCCAGCTCCGAATAAACCGGAAGAGGAATATGGAAAAAGGACATATTTTTCGGATAGCCGCCCTCCGCTGCTTTGAAGCCCTCCATATTCCATTGATACCAAGCAACCTGATTTTCATTGATACCGTCCGTTTTCTCCGGGAATTCCAGGCTGCTGCCGCTATCCATTAGGAAGAGGGCCTGCTCTGTTTTGCCGTCACGCGTCAAACGGATTACATAATTGCCGGCTCCATGCAGATCAGATGGGCCATATTCAAACAATCCATTTTTACTTGTTAAAAGAATATCCACAAGCTTTGCCTTATCAGCGCGCCCCTCATCATCATGATTACCAAATACGCAGGCCCAAGGCACCTCATAGCGATCCATCTGCCGGACAAAGCGCTCATATTCAATGTCATTGCGAGCAGTAAGGGTCGTATCGCCGAGGACGAGCATTAAATCCGGCTGAACTTCCTCTACCATCCGGTTGAGCGCAATGCTACCGGCCCAGTCCAAAACGTAATTGACACCTAAAAAAGCGGCAAACGTTGCGTGATTTTTTAGGTGAATATCTGTGATCACTAGGATTTTAAAATCTTTATTTCCAAGTTCGATTGCCGGAATATCCTCCAGCTGAAAAGTTTGATTCGGGCTCCAGAACTCTCCTGATGCCGTGCCATATTGCTTCTGCTTTCCAATCACAGAGAAATAAATGTTGAATCCTCCTATGATTGCCATCAATCCGATGAGGAATGCCAAAATAACCGCTAACACCTTTTTTGCTTTTTTACTGATTTTCCGAGCCAAACATATTCACCCTTTCTGCTCTGAGACGGAGCTGTTCGTTATTTTCATTTTTGCTGCCCGGTGGTTGTTGTTTTTATAAATGGCAACCCGATCCGCCGATTTGATCTGATAAGACGGGGTAAGAATGGTGTTGTTTCGGATCACGATCCCCGAATGGACAGCACCCGCGTGCCTTTTGTTTTCCGGCTTGATCGAAACGGTGTGCTCCGGGCATGCCAGAAACTCATTTTTTTCAATCACAACATCCCGGACGCATCCGCTTTCATACCAACTTTTGGCATCGTCACTGATGAGGATATTATTCATCGTTGTATGGATAAACTGGTTATTACGAATTCGCACCCTTCCGCGTACTGTTAGGAGAAGCCCCCGCGTAATAATTCGGTCGAGTCGGTTCCCTTCAAAGGTCAAATCTGGAGCTGCGTCAATATCTTCAATTACGGCGCCGCACTCCGCCTTTGCCGGACCGTTCAGATGCAGAAGAATCTGGTATTCGTCGATTTGTTCACTGGAGAGGATTTCCGATTCCCCGCTGCACAGAAGCGTATCGGGGTCTACATAAGTGATCCGGTCTCCTATGCGCAGAGGATTGAAACCATGAGACTGCGGATGCATGAACCGAACGGTGATCGTATTCCCCTCTTTTTTCACGATCTTAAAATGGATGCCATGCGCGTTCAGGCAATCGTCACCTGCGCCTTCAAAAATGCTGTCCCGGATCGTCACCTGCCCGCGGCACATACAGATCTGAATAAAATCAGCGACGGATGCCATTAAGCGCGGTCCCTCTTTCCGCGGGGCAAATCGAAGGTTGGAAAAGGTAAGCGTATCGCTGTTTTGCGCGACCAGAGCAAGGCCATAGTTGAAATTCTGTTCAATTCCATCCAGCCTGATATGTTGGCATTGGTCAATAAAAATACCGTTATATTTGCGGCGAACGTCAAACAGCTCATAACGATCCCCTTTTTTAAAGCGCAAGGCGGCGGGATCATAGATGCGGAAAAGATGATCCTTTTGCTCCCGCATCCTTACCGCGCTGCAAAATGGATGCCCTGTCCGCTTTAAATTGCCGAGATCCTTTCCGTTTATCTTCCCAATCCAGTGTGCTGTGGTGCGGGAATCGAGAAACTCTGTGCAATACCCTTCTCCAATGAAACAATAGCCCTTCTGAGTTTTGGTATATTGGCTTTCCGCATCCAATTGAAAATCGGCGTAAAATGGGCCGGTTTTCACCACTGTCAGCTCATGCATATCCGGCTGAAAAGAAGTGATGCGGAGATTGCGGATAACCACATCAGTACAGTTGAGCAGTGCTATATTGGTTGCCTGGCCTAGGAGAATAAATTCCGCGCCGTTACCCTCCAGCGTTACCTGCCGTAAGCCTTCCAACAAAAATCCCGCGCGGTTTTCGTGCGGAGCCTCTCCCGGACGCCACTCGTTATCGCCAACCGTATTGGTAACATACATTTTTCGAACGGGCAGCTTTTCAGCGGAGATATAATAAATTCCTTTTTCAAAAACGACTGTGCAGGGCTGCTCTTCTGTTTTAAGCTGTTTCAGCATTTTGGTGAGCGCTTCAGCGATCTCAATCCCTGGGCAAATACCAAACGCTTTTGCCTCAATCATATATCCACCTCAATTTGATAAGCCGTTTCCGGCTGTGTCAGGTAATGAATTTTTCCATCGGCAATATTTACCGCATCATACTGTTCTGATCTTCCGTCAGCAGTCAAACGGTAAACGCGCGCTGTACGGCCCGCTACATGCCAAACCTGCTCTCCCCCTGTTTCGGAATAGGCCAGATAAGAGCCGGAACGCACCGCTTCTGGCAGGCAGAGATCATTTCCGCATTTTAAAACACAGCCGTTTTGCTCAATCCGCTTTTCCCTCGCAAAGGAAACAACACCGTCTGAATGCAGGAGGCGGATCGATTTGCCAATCCCTTTGATTTTGAGTCGTGTAAATTGATTCAGGTAGTAATGCGGCACCGTATAGGTGATAAAACGCTTCAGGAACTTCTGCGGCCACTCAGAATCCTCCGGATGCAGCAAATCTTCTCCATGCATATTTCCATAAATCAGCCATTCGAGCGATTGAAACGGTGTGAGTGCGTTGCATTGCTCCCCAAACCCAACCGCAGCGGCGGGATAACGCAAAATATCTCTCGGGCTGAAAACGGGGTTCCAGAAAGCGCTAATCAGGCCGATCGTATCGCTTTTGCCGAAGTGGACGCGTATCCCTGACCGCCATTCCCGGTAGATAAATTCGGAAGTCACTTCGACCCCACGGCGGTTAAAATATTCGATCATGTTGCGGCGGGCCAACTTTTCACGCGGGATGGAGGTGCTTTTACCCCGGCGGACGAAAAATGCGTCGATATGTATGGTTCCAGCTTCCTCGATCGGGAGCAGTTCCAGCAAGCGATCCACCCGCTTCTGAAAATAGCCGCTTTTCCACTCCTGCTCCAAACGAACCTGATAGGCCTTCCTGCCGTTCCAGACCCCGGTCGGTTTGGGCTGTCCGTTTCTCCCGCATAGAATCAGTCCGTGATCCAGATATTCCTGCCAGAGCGCGCTTTCCGGATAGGCGTCGGAGAGGTTGATATGATAACTGATTACGGTGTGGTAGTTTTTTGCCGTTTCCACAAGGCGGAGTAGGCTTTCCCTTGCGGTGGCGTCCTTCGGGCTTTTCAAATGCTCATTTACTTCAAAAAATTCAGGGTACCGGTCGTCATGCCCATTGTATTGCCAGCCGACTAAATAGATCACCTTTTGATAGCCCGGCGTGATCCGGTCGATCTGCTTTACCATTTCAAGGGCCTGATCAAAGGTACACATCACGCGGCAGCCGCCTCCCGGCTCCGGGATGGCAAGATCTAGCTTTAGCATCAGCGTTCGGGTGTAGTCATACGTTGTAAACATCATCAAAATTCCTTACCATAGCATAAGTTTCCAATCCCAAAATAACGATAGATTCCCTGCTGGGTGAAGCTACCGTCCGGATAGATATAAATCAGCTTGCCGCCCTTTTGCGGAACCAGATAGATATTGTGATCGCAGGAATAGCCGTACGCCAGCCGAATCCCCTGATAATCGACCGTGTAATTATTCATGTGGTCGTGCCCGGCAAAGCATCCTTTTGTGCTGCCGAGCCGTTTCATGGTTTCAAACATTTCGTCATCATGGTTGCTGCAATACACCGCCTCCAGCTTCGCGCCGTCGAGAATGGCTCCATTTTTTTTGGCGGTCTCATAACCGGTGAGATATTCACGCATCGGAATATGGAAAAACGCGAGGGATGGAACCACCTGATTTTCATCCCCATTGACGTTTTGGGCAATGGACTTGATGGTTTTTTCATACCATGCAATCTGATTTTCATGGAAGCAATCATATCCATCATCCTGCCCGGTGACCGGATCACGATAGTACATATTGCTATCCATCATCATAAGGGACATAATGATCTTTCCAGAATCGTCTGTGACGTTATAATAATAATTCCCTTCACCGTCTACATCCTCTGGACCGCGGTCAAAAAAGCAATATTCCAGCGACTCCAGGTATTCCGAAAGCTGTGTTTTCGTGTGCGTACGGCGTGTTTCCGCATCATGGTTGCCATAGACGAAGCCCCATGGAATGTTGAAAGACTCCATAAACTCCCCAAAGGTTCGGAAGGCCCGCATATTTTCATCCTCACTGGTGATATCGCCGGTGACTACGATGATATCCGGGCGAGAGGCCTCAATCATCTGGGTGATCGTGCGAAAAGCCTTTTGATCTTTTTTTGCATTGTTCAAAATGTGCACATCCGTAATTTGCAGCACTTTGCACGCTGCATCCTGCCCACCGGGCTTGTGGGTAAAAACGCCTCCAAATACCATGCCACAGGCAATCGCTAACAACAAAATGACTACACAGAAGACAATCCCCACGATCTTCCATCCTTTTTTTGTTGATTTTTTCATCATGTTCCCTCTTTCAGCCGAATCAATTCACCAATCCGGCAATTTTTAGCAAGATTTTTGCCGCTCAGAATGATTTCACGATCGCTGCTTACCTGGGTTACCTGCCCATTTTTCCAAGAAAAACTGATTCTGGCTCCACGAATTTGAGCCCCGTTCATCTTCCCTTCGCGCCAATCAGGCGGGAGTGCCGGTAATAGCTCAATCACGCCATCCTGATAGCCGATCAGGCACTCATTCACACCGGCAACATAGCCAAAATTGCCGTCAATTTGAAAAATAGCAGGCCAGTGGACATTGAATAGATTGCGAAACAACGCTTTGTCGATTAATAACTGAATATTCTTTTGCGCAGTGGCGCCGTCATGGAAACGCCCCGCTAAACAGATCGCCCAAGCGGTGCTCCACCCGATTTGCCCTTTACTATTCGCTTGACGGCAATCGAACAGCTTCCGCATTTGAAAAAGGAGCTCCGGATCTTTCGCACCGGCCACCCGGCCAGGGTAAAGCGCATAAAGCGGCGAAAAATGGCGGTGCCCTTTTTCTGAGCAGGAAATTCCACCGCTCCATTCACTCAAGCCCTCCTGCGCATATTCAAAAGGCTGGAGATGATCGAGTGTATTTTGGATTTTCGTCCGCTCCGAAGGCTCTTCCACAATTGAAGCGGCGTTCATAAGCGCCTGCCGCGCCAGACCGTTTTCAAACGCGCTGTGTAGGCCAAGCGCGCAGCGCCCGTTTCGATCAAAAACAGCTTCCGGAGAAGCCGATGGGCAACTGACATAGCAGCCGTCATGCTCCACCAGATAATCCATGATAAAGAGCGCCGCCTGCCGCACAATTTCCAGCACGGTATCACGCTCTGCGTCCAGCCCGCCGTTCAGATAATGCTCATAGATTTCATTGGCCAGCCAAACGCCGCATAGAGGCGCATACATATAATTGCTCTCCCCTATGACAGGAGCCGTTTTGCGCCACAAATCCACATTGTGGTTGCAGGCAAAGCCGCGGCAGCCATAATTGACCTTGGCCGTTTTCTCACCGCGTTTACAAACCTCATGCACCATCCTGAGATAGGGCTCTAGGCACTCCTGAAGGCCACACAGGCTTGCGCCCCAATAATTCATCTGGGTGTTGATATTGACCGTATAATTGCTGCTCCAAGCCGGGCGTATGTTGGCATTCCACTGCCCTTGCAAATTCAATGGCTGCCCACCTCGGCGGCTGCCGGAAATCATCAAGTATTTTCCATAATGGTAAAGCAGCTCGCACACCGCCTGAAATGCGGCGGGATCCTTCAGCAGCTTATCCGTTCTACCAGAGCGATCGGTGTGCAGAGAAAAATCCTGTCTGCTAAAAAGAGCTTTATAATCTTCGATATGCTCCTTTTTTAGCTTGGAAACATCGGTACCGGCATCCATCACCTGCTGCATGGCCTTCTGGACAACCTGCTTTCGATCCGTCAAGGGCATCTGATCGTACCCTAAGAATCCGGTTGCTGTGGAGGAAATCAAGGTTAAATAAGATGCGCCTTTGATCACAATCCGATTTCCCTTTTCAATGACCTGACCGTCCGTCACTGGGCGCACAAAAAGTGCGAATGCCATGCCTTTTCCATTTGGCCGATACACAACCGGATGCCGTTCCCCATGCAGATAGTTGGGCGCTACGTAATCCGGCGCATTGCCGCAAAGGACCAACCCATTCTGCACATACACTTCGTTTTTTAGCGGAGAATTTGCACGAAGCACTGCCTGAAAGCGCTGGCCGGTGATTTGATAAACCAGCACACGCGCAGGATTTGAGGCAAAACATGTGCGCTTTAAAGCGCCGCTTTGGATCGTTAAAATGGCCTGATTCAAATCTAAAGCCCGACTATATTGCCCAAGTCCGCCTGTCAGCTTGATTTCCAGGTTCCCGAGCGGCAGGAAAGATTCGCTATAGCCGCCCGTCAGTTTTTCCTCAGCAAGCACGGTAGCCTCCCGATATTTGCCGGAAAACACGAGCGAACGGACTGCTTTTAGGCTTTGCAGGCTCTCCGGGTTGTCATAGTCTTTGGGGTAACCAGACCAAAGCGTTACGTCGTTGAACGCAATCTTCTCTTTTCTTCTCCCGCCATAGATCATGGCGGCGGTAAAGCCATTCCCAACCGGCAAAGCCGATTTCCAGCGCAAAGCGGGTTTGTTATAGAAAAGCTGTTTCATTCGATCAATCCACCTCTATATCAAATACCAAAGGCATTTTTGTATGGAGCGCATCCTGTACGCGGATGCACAGCCGCCGGTCGTTTAACTCCCACTTTGCCGGGCCACCGCCCAGCACGGTTATGTTTTTGATCACAAAATGAAATCCATCCATACTGTGTCGCAACGCCTTCAAATGATACTGCCCCTTCCGATTCGGCTTTAAGGCAAACGCATAGATATGACATGGTTTATAAGTATACCGGAAATCATGGCTGCTGTAGTGGTTCCTTTCCTGAAAACTGCCTGATTTGAGCCGGCGGCCTTCCCCATACACCTTATAAGGCGAGGTACCCCAGATGGCCTCTTGGTTGCGGGAGGTCCACTCCCCAAGCGCGTGCAGAATCTTTTTCTCCTCATCGCAAATGCTTCCATCCGCTTTGGGACCAATGTTCAACACGAAATTTCCGTTTTTTGAAATGACATCAGCAAAAACACGGGCGATTTCCTCCGGCGTTTTCCATCGATTTGTCGTGCAATAGCTCCATGCGTTATATGCGGTGGAGGTTTCCGATTGCCAGACAGATGGGCTGATGGCATCCAACTGCCCGCGCTCCCGGTCAAAGATGGAGGCGTTATACATAATCGCATCGCTCTTATATTGCACACAAACCTCTTTCCCCCATTCTAGGGAACGGTTAAAATAATAGGCCAGGAATTTTTTTAAATACGGGCGAAAGGTGTGATTCGATACCCACCAATCAAAAAACAGCGTTTCCGGTTGATAGCGGTCAACCATTTCCACTGTATGAACCAACCAGTTTTCGCACCATTCTGGGGTGGGATCAATTCCGCGCTCCTGCCGAAGCAGCGTGCGCAGGTTATTGCGGCGGTTCACGTTTACGCATGCGCCATACAGCTCTTGATAATTAGGATTGAGCGCTTCGTTTTCAAAGCCGACCGTTCGCGCGCCGTTCACAAACCAATAATGCTCCGCCCGGTGGCTGGATGCGGCGAAAACTACGCCCTGTTTTTCGCAGGCACAGCGGTATTCACTAAGCACATCCCGATGCATCGCCTGCCGGACTGTCGTCCATTCCGATAAATCAGAATCGTACATTTTCAGCCCATCATGGTGCTCCCCTACCGGCATAATATATTTGGCCCCAGCGGCCTTCAATGCGGCAACAATTTGCTCTGCATCGAAATTCGGCGCCGTAAACTGCTCGATAAATCTGCGGTAGGGATAATTCTTCCCATATTTTCGGATGTGGTGCCAATAAACAGGGTTCTGATGATAATACATCAGCCGCACATACCACTCGCTGAAATAGGCAGGCACCGCATAAGCGCCCCAGTGGATGAAGGCTCCAAACTTTGCTTCCCGGTACCATTCCGGTACGGGATACGCTGCAAGGCTCTCCCAATGATCTTTATATTTGCCGGAGGCAATCACCCGGTCAATGGCCGCGAGCTCTTTTTCATACATGTGCATTCCCTCCCTCTCCAAACGGCTATTTCGTTTACAGCGATTCACGGCCTTCTTTCAGGCAGATTGAAAAATGGAGTTTTCGGTTTGGGAGCAGAGGTTTACCGAGATAATTCCCCCACTTCAAATCCGGATAATACTGCCCGAGCGTTACCTGCAACTGGTCATGCTCTCCTCGACGCACGTATGCGTTGAAACCGGAATCTTGCGTCTGCATGTAAAGCTGATATCCACTTTGAAAACAAACTGTATAGTCGCAAATGTTATCTCGTTTCGTTTTAAAATCATTTGTTACAGAATAAAGCGGGTTGATATCCTCAGATAGGAAAAAATTTATTCTATCCATTTCCCAGCTGTGATCCGGTTTTTCTCCATATTGGTTAGGCGCGCCCCCAGACGCATATGCAGTGCCCGAAGGGCGGGCAATATGACCGGGCGGATAACAGGAGTAAGGGGCCGCCCGATGCCAACAAATTGAATGAACTTGATCAAAAAGATGAAAATTCAAAACTAGGGAACCCCCGATTAACCTGCGTGCAAAGATGTTTTTGGGACGTATATCTACTTCCAGCCGACCCGCCCTCCATTCCAGATCAAGGGCAAATTTTTGCAGCTTGGAGCAAGCAATCTCCGCTGAAATCCGATTTTCGGATTGCCGGATTTTATGAATACGCACCGTACTTATTTGAGCGGGCTTTTCCCTGTTTTGAAAAGTTAAAAATGGCCCGGAAACGGCCTTTTCTCCATCCCTTAAAATAGTAAAATCCGTGTGTTGTTGCCATTGATAACTCAAATTTCGTTTTCGAATCATTGGAGCGCTCTTTTTTAGATGCAATTCGGCCGGCTGAAACGTATATTCATCCACCAGATATCCATTATAGTGGAAGCAAATATGTAAGGGCTCCGCCTGCAAGATAGGCACCCGAATCCAGCCGCTCTGGTGCGGCTCAATCGCTTCATGAATGAAAGAATGATACAGGATATGCCCGGCTTTATCTGAAACCGTTATATGCACTTCTGTTAAACACACATGGTCAAACCGGTTTGTGATATATAACTGCAACTCTTTTCCGACTCGTGTTTTGCTTTCATCCAGCAAAATGGGAGTAAACGCTTTTTTCGTTAAATACGCCTCGGGCTTCAAGCGCTTGTATGCATCAAAAATACAGCCCCATTCGCCGTAACCTGCACATTTCGTATTTGTATGAGATTGATGCCGCTCATGTGTTCCCTCTGGCAAATAAAAAACATCGTCGATACCGGCCCAGATCGCACAGCCCAGCGCGCCGTCCGTATGAAAAATACGCTCCCAACCGCGACGGATGCTTTCCCCCCAAAAAGCACGGCTGCTGTTTTCTTCTTTTAAGTTTTCAATATTATAGCAAGAAACATGGGCGAATTCGTCATGCAGCACTGGCATTTTGTGGCTACCCAGACGGCCTGTCACCTTTTGATAGTGCCAACTGAAAATATCATAGGGAAGAGGCTTGGTGCGCACCGTGCGCGGATAGCTGAAAATAACCGGTCGTGTGCGGTCTACATCCTTTACATAGCGGTACTCCGCGCGGAAAGCATAAGTTTTTTCAAAGCTGGATTCATTCGCCAAGGACCAAATGATAACGGACGGATGGTTTCGCGCCCCCTCAATCATTTCCGCGAACCCGGCCAAAAAATCCTGCGGTGGATTATATATCCCGAACCCGTTATCGCCTTTAAAACAGGCGGCATTCTCCTGCTCAACATAAATGCCCAGACGATCGCATACCTCCAGAAAATAATCGCTGGCAGGATAATGGGAGGTTCGGATATGGTTGATGTTATGCTGCTTATAGGTAAGAATTTCGTAATCTATCTCTTCCCGGCTCAGTGAACGGCCGTATAAATGAGACACATCGTGGTGGCAAAGGCCGTGCAGCTTGATCTCACGCCCATTGATATAGACCTTGTTGCGCTCTGTTCCCCTATCTCCTCCATATGTGATTTGCCGAATACCGACAAGATGGCGGTTTTCTTGCATTGCTTTGCCGCCTGCATGCAGGGAAACCTTCAGCTGATAAAGATTAGGGTGCTCTGCATCCCACAGCTTTGCATTTTTTACAAGCAGGGAAAAACGGACGCCATATCTTTTTTCGTCCTCATGTGGCCGGGCGATATTAGGCAGAAAGAATTGGGCATATTTTTGATCGTTTGCAGCACTTTTTGGAAATTTACGCCGCCATTTTTGATCTGGAATTAATACTGACGTGTCTTGTATCGTGTCATTTAATAAAAAAAACTCGTTAATCTCGCCGGACAGCTGTGTGACGGGTTCCCCATCCAGCGTTAAAAGCTCCGCTTGGATCGACCCAGGCTGACCGCAAGCCTCAATTTCACACTCCACATGTACAACTGCTTGCGCATTGTCCTTTATTTCCGTATCAATATAGGTGCGGGCAATATGAGGATTTGGGAGCGCAAACAACGTAATCTCCCGAAGAATTCCACCGATATTGCAATGCGCATAGTAGCTTGCCCACGCGGTGTTGCTGATTTTTTCTCCTTCGGGATTCCAGATGCCCTTGCGCTCCCCCTCCACATCTGTTACTCCGACCACCAGCATAATTTCTTTTTCATGGGCAAAGGGAGTAATTTCACAATCCCAAGCTGTAAACCCACCAATGTGCGTTTTTAAAAACTGGTTATTTACCCATACGCGCGCATTGGAATATACTCCTTCAAAGCGCAGGAACACACGCTTTTGGGCAAATGAATCCGGGATTGAAATTTTGCGGCGATAATAATACTCTGTATTGTTTTCAATATCGAACCCTTGTAGGATAAGCGATCCCGGCACCACAACCTTCCGCCACCGGTCGGGAGCGATGGTATCAAAATCAAAATCCTGATTGTTAGCATAGGGGGATGGAATCGATGCAATTTCTTCAAAAAGGAATGTCCATTCTGCCTGATCCCGGTGAGTAAGGCAGGAAAATGCTGCCTTACCCATCACCCTTTCCGGTATCGCAGGCAAAGATGGTGTTTGATATTGGCTCTTTTTCCAGTCTACACGCTGAAGCATTGTGCCGGTCCGCCCTTTCCGTATCGTAAAAAGTTATTCCGCCTTTTCATCGAACACAACAGCCACTTTGCCACATTTGCCGCCTGCCATCAGCGCATAAGCGTCACCTGCGCGCTCTAGTGAAAAACGGTCTGTCACGAGATCTTCCGGATGAATATTCCAGCGCACTAATTTATCAACAAGATCTTCCATGCGCCAAAGGGAGGTTACCCAACTGCCGTAAATCGTTTTCTGGCCGTGTATGATGTCAGGGGAGGGCTGGAAGGTGCAGGTGTTTCCCTCTCCAACAAATGCAATTTTTCCATAGCTTTTCGTTGCGCGAATTGCGAGCTGCCTGCCCTGATCGTTTGCGGAGCAGTCCACAGCTTTTTCGGCTCCCTTTCCCCCGGTGACCGAGAGGATTTTGCCCAGCGTTTCCTCATTCGATTGGAACACATAATCAGCCAGATGGAGGTCTTGCGCAATTTTCAAGCGTTCCGCATCATATTCAACGCCAATCAGCTTATCGGCGCCCATGGCGCGTGCAAGCTGAAGAGCAGCCAAGCCAACCGGGCCGAGGCCCACAATCAACACGGTGTCGTCACCGCCGATTGTGATCTTTTCCAACGCCTCATATACGGTGCCAAAGCCACAGGCAACCTGCGCGCCATCCACATAGGTCAATTCATCCGGCAGCGGAATCAGATCCTTTTCTTCTGCTAGGAGATACGGCGCCATCCCGCCATTGCGCTGCCAGCCATAGGCCTGCCGGTGCTCCGAGGTGCAGGAGATTGCATAGCCACGGCGGCAATCGTAGCAAAGGCCGCATCCGCTGATGTGATAGACAATCACGCGGTCGCCCTTGTGAAAACGGCGAAGCCCTTCCCCTTCCTCGATGATAATGCCGCACGGCTCATGCCCAGCAATGGTGCCGTCGATGTATCCCTCCGCGCCTTTGCCGGTATGTTCGCGATAAATACAGCGGATATCGCTGCCGCAGATGGTAGACGCCATCGTTTGAATCAATACCTGCCCATGGCCAGGCTTTGGAATATCAAATTCCTTGAATTCTACAGTGCTGTTCCCGGGCAGCGTTGCCCCAATCATTTTACCATTCATGATACATTCTCCTTTATCCATCTGTTTTCATCATATATCCAGTGGGCCAAATGGCCATCCAGATCCCATAGCTCCCGCCAATCATCGGCGCCCTGCCATAGAAACACTTGGCCTTTTACCAGGCGGCAATTGCGGTCTGCCAATGCGATGCGGGCCATATCCTCTTCTGAAAGCTTCTCCTGTGCTGCCGCTAAATTAGCGGCAATATTAATCGGATTGCCCGAAAAGGGAATTGGCGTATGGCCGCGTGTTACCGCCCATTTGATGCAAATCTCCTGCGGCGAACAGTGGTATTGGAGGGCCAGCTCTTGAATAATCTCCATTTTAATATCAGAGATATCCCCCTCTGTGCGGTCACGCTCCGGTCGGTTCGGGCTGCCGAGCGGGCAGAATCCAATGATTTCCATGTTGTGTGATTTGCAGTAGCTGTACAATTCCGGTTGCTGAAAAGAGGGATGGAGTTCCATTTCATTTGCAAAAGGAGGAATTTCACAAAGCGGTAGAATCGCCTCTAATTTTGGAATCGTCATATTGCTCACAGCAATTTCCCGCACGAGGCCTTCCTTTTTTAAGCGCTCCATCTGCCTCCATGCGATCATAAAATCCTCAACAAAAAAGGGCCTACTGGATGGATTCCGGCTATCCCCAGAGCAGCCTTTCGCATGGCTGTTGGGAAACGGCCAATGCAGGATGTAAAGATCTAAATAATCCAGCCCCAAATCGTTGAGCGATTGCCTGCAACTGGCAAGCACCTCGCCCTCGCCATGGCAATCGTTCCACACCTTGCTGATTACAGTCATTTCTTCCCTTGTAACAAGTTCCGCTGCAAATGCACGCTGGAACACCGTTCCAATCTGCTTTTCATTCCCATATACACTGGCGCAGTCAAAGGTACGGTAGCCGCATCGGATTGCTTCATAAACCGCCTGTGCAACGGTTTCACTATCATATCGGTCAGAACCGAACGTGCCAAATCCTATTTTTCCTAACACATAACCCTTCCTATTCTTTGCTTATTTCGAAACGTTTCGGTTTTTGCGTAAAAAAGCCCCTCCTCTCTTTATTCCACTTTTCGAACCGAGCTGCCGGCTTCCAAAGCGGCATTCAAAATAATATTTCGTTTTGCCTTTCCATCCAGCTGTTCCAAAAGCAAAGTGGCGGCTTCACGGCCAATTTCCCGCAACGGCTGATTGACTGTTGCGATTTTTGGCGTAATCACTTTGCTCAGCTCATGGTTATCAAATCCAATGAAACTATAGTCCTCCGGGATTTTACAGCCCAGTTCATTGATAGCGATGATAGCGCCAACCGTCATTTCATAGTTTGTAACAAAAACAGCGGTAACGCCATTTTCCGCCTGAAGAATCCGCTTCATCGCTACATAGCCGCCATCCACCGTAAAATCCCCCTGGCAGATCAGGGAAGCGTCATAGCATCCGGCGATTTGCAGTGCTTCCTCATAGCCCTTCCGGCGTTCATCCGCAGTAAACATCCCCTCAGAACCGGAAATTAAGGCGATCCGGCGATGCCCATGATCTGTCAGCATTCTAGTCGCTCTGGCGCTGATTTCTCGGTTGTTAATCAGCACGTGGGAAACGCGATCGCTGAGCGTGAAACGATCGATTGCAACCGCAGGCAAATCTTGAGGCAGCAGATCGAAAACTTTTCCGTCCGTTGAAATCGGCATCACAATCACGCCATCAACCATCTTCGATTCCAAAAAGCGCAGGGATGTTTTCTCGATTTCGGGATCGCTCCGGCAATCACATACCAAGATGCCATACCCATGCCGGCGCAGCTCATCCTCCATTTCACTGACGATTAGGGTGCTGAATGTATTGGATAATTCCGGGATCAGTACGCCAATCGTCATGGATCGGTGCGTTTTTAAGCCGCGCGCATATTCATTGCGCACATATCCCAGCTTTTGAATGGCAGCTTCAATCAGCTCTTTATTTTTGGGCCGCACATTCGTCCCATTGAGATAAGCGCTGATTGTTGCATAGCCCAGCCCAGTCTCCCGTGCAATATCTTTAATCGTGGCAGCCATACGCTCCTCCAAACTCGAATCGTTTCGGTTTGTATTTTATCACGGCTTGTTTCTTTCGTCAATATGTACTAGAAAATAATTGAATTCTTTTTTGCTTGTGCAGTATGCTGATGCTTTGCGCCGTTTCCACCGGTTGGAGCGCTATCCATTGCCGCTTAAAAGCTACAGCTACTCGTGATAAGCGAAAAGGGTGAACGTCGGATTTCATAAAATCATAGCTCTTTTCTGCAAAATATGCTATACTAGAGTATTGAAATCATCATAAACTGGAGGGCACAAAATGAACGTACAGATTTTAGAAAATGCACAGGCAATCGGCGCGGCGGTAGGCCAGCTGTTCGTTGAGCAGGTCAAAACACAACCGGACAGCGTCTTGGGCCTTGCGACGGGCTCCTCCCCGATTCCGACCTATCAGTATATGGCGCAGGAATATGCAGCAGGGCATGTTTCTTTTCGAAATGTTACCACCTTTAACCTTGATGAATACTGCGACCTGCCGCAGAAGGATCCAAACAGCTACTATTCTTTTATGTTTGACAACCTTTTCCGCCACACGGATATTGACTCGGCACGCGTGAATTTTCTCGACGGCAACGCTGCGGATGACAAGGCGGAGTGCGCACAGTATGAAAAGCGCATCAAGGACGCAGGCGGTATTGACTTGCAGCTGCTCGGCATTGGCAACAACGGCCACATCGGATTCAACGAGCCGGCAAAAGAATTCACGCACACAACATATAAGGTGGCGCTTACGCAAAGCACGCTGGATGCAAACAAACGCTTCTTCCCGGATTCCGACATGCCGCGCTACGCGCTGACAATGGGCATCGACAGCATCATGCAGGCGAAGCGGATTGTTTTGATTGCCACGGGCGCGGCTAAGGCGCAGGCGGTGCGCGATATGATTCGGGGGGCGGTCTCCCCGGAATGCCCGGCGAGCATTCTGCAAAATCATGCAGATGTACATATCTTCCTCGATCGTGAGGCGGCAAAGCTGCTGTAAGGGTCTTTCAATTAAAAAAGCCAGGCCTGCCGCAATTAATACACTGCGGCAGGCCTTCTTGATTCAGATTTATCCCCTTATACGCTATCCTTAACCGGCGTGGACAGATGCAGAAAAGCTTTGCTTCCATCCTGCGTAAATAGGAACTGCACAGGCAAATCCATGCTTCTACTCGGCGCCTCGGAATTTTCCTCCCGTGCCTCATCGGAAGCGGATACGCTCCCCTTCCCGCGCATGATCTGAAAGCCATCCCACGTTTCAGTAACGGTATACTGGCCCAGACGGCGGTAAAAATTCAGAAATTCCTGTTTGGAATATGCCGTCTCATACAGCACGCCCGGATCAAATCGGAAATAGAGCGTCCCCTGCGATTCCATCAAGGCGATCAGATGATAAGGAAACACAAAGGTTTGCTCTGTCGCCCCCACGCCTAATCTGGCCTCCATATCAAACAGCAGAAAATTACAGCGGGAGCCCGCTTTTTCTCCGGTTTGCCGCTGGATGAGGTAGCAGGCCGCGGGTGATGTCCGCCAGATCAGCAGGGAATCGCCACCGAACCGTTCTGCCTCATAGCCCTCCCCTAGCCGGTCGGGCAGTTGATGTGCGAGCTCCGCCAGATCCTCACACTGAAAGGAGGTGGCAGGGCCATGGGATAGGCCTTTTGTCCGATAGGGAATTTCAATTGGCTCCCCATAGAAAAAATCGTTCGCATGCAGCGTGCGGATCGTGCGCACCCTGCCGGACGGGGTCAGGGCAAGAGCCAGAATAGCGGCCACAGCAAGCAGGAGAGTGATTCCAGCCACGGCAAAGAGGCATTTCCGGTTGCGTGAATGCTGCGTTTTTTCATCCATGATTCACAACCCATAAATAAAATAATCATTCAAACGGCAATACATCGAGCGGACCTTTGCCCAGTTCAATATGGATTGATGCAACCCTTTCGTTTGCATCAAACTCTAACGTTTCTCTTCCGCCAGTTCCCGCAGCAACTTGATCTCCCGCGCGTGGCCCTCGTCCTCATGCGGCGTTTCTAAGCACATCGGCAGCTTTGCGAGCACAGGGTGCCGCACGATACGTGTGAACGCCTCTAGGCCGATCCGCCCTTCTCCGATGGGCGCGTGGCGGTCTTTCGCGCTGCCCCGCTCGTTTTGGCTATCCGCCAGATGCACGGCGCGCAGCCTCCCAAGGCCGATTACGCGATCGAAGGCGGTCAATACGCCGTCGAGATCGTTTACGATATCATAGCCCGCGTCGAAAACGTGGCATATATCCATGCAGACGCCCATTTTTCCCACCAGCTCCACACGGTCGAGAATCTCCCGCAGCTCTTCGAATCTACGGCCGATCTCGCTGCCCTTGCCCGCCATCGTCTCCAGCAGGACGGTCGTAGCCTGCTCCGGCCAAAGAATCTGATTGAGGGTATTTGCAATCAAAGATATCCCCGCCTCCGCGCCCTGACCTACATGGCTGCCAGGATGAAGATTATAGAAATTGCCGGGCAGCGCCTCCATGCGGCTAAGATCATCCGCCATGGTCTCCAACGCGAATTCACGCACGCGCGCATCCGCCGAGCAGGCGTTGAGCGTATAGGGCGCATGGGCAAGGACCGGCCCAAACCCATGCGCCGCCATCAGCGTCCGCAGGGCCTGCGCATCGGGCAGATCCAAGGGCTTTGCCTTGCTGCCGCGCGGATTGCGGGTGAAAAACTGAAATGTATTCGCCCCAATGTGCAGGGCGTTGCGGCCTAGGGCAAGAAAGCCCTTGGAGGAAGAGAGATGGCACCCTAAAATCAATTGCGGCATAGCAAAACGACATCCTTTCTAATACGGAACCGATAGATGGAGAGTTTTTTATCCGTCTAATCAAACAGCGAGGTTTGCGCGATAAGTAGACTTTCCGCACGGACTTCGACGATTTTCTCCGTTCCATCCGGATGACCAAGCAGCATGGGAGAATGCGGTTCATGCCTTTGCATTCTTCGGCGGGCCCGTTCTATCCCCTGGTTAGCATAGCAGTAAATACAACCGTTGATGCAGCTATGATACGAACCGATATCCATGCTTTCCATGCAGCCGCAAAAGGGGCGCTGATTGGGATCCTTTTTCGCATGGACGGGGCGGCCAAGAATACGACGGATTTGCTCGGAATCGATACAGGCCGCATGGGTAATCCTATACGGGGTCAGGTCCACCGCCTCCGAACAGGTAGAAAGCGGCAGATCGTAGCGCGCCGCTGTGCTGGAAAAGCTACGCGCAACAGCTCGCATTGTGGCCTCCTCTACCTCGCGAAAACCACTTTGATCCTTTGCATAGCGGTCAAAAAAGCTGAAAACACAACGGCATGTATCGGCATGGAGAAGCGCGCACAAGCGTTCAAATTGCTCCCCGTGCCAGTTTAAAGGATGTGCCTCATCGATGATAACGGGATCATATCGCCAAACGATGCGCTCCGGCCCAATGATAGCGCTCAGGCGGTGAAACGTATCAATTCGCTCATCCAAAGCGGGGAGATTCTGTTCAATCGCCGCCTCATAGGGGTTGAGTGTGAACTGAAAATAGAAGGGATAGCCCAGTTGTTGGATTTCCGGCAAAAAATCGAAAAACGGACGTGGGTTTTTGCTCCAAAATACAATACAATCCACCACGTCCGGCGAGAGCGGAATTTTGCGAAGCATATGCAAATTTTCGGCATATGGATTCGGCACAAGGGCAAAGCCCTCCCGCAGCCGGTTGAGAAACCATGCTCCATACCATGCCGGGATATCCGTGCGGCGGCTGGCGCTGAGGATCACAGCGCGCCTCTTTCTTCAATTTGGCGCAGGAGCTCTTTTTCTTCCTCCCGGCGCTGCCGGCGCAGCAGGCTACGGCGGCAGCCCGCCTCCCACTCCGCCTCATCCTCAGGCGTTTCCAGGATAAGCTTCGGCACCTCAACCGGCTTCTCATCATCATCGAGCGCAACGGTGACGAGATAGGCGCGGTTGACAAGCTTGCGCTCGCCGTTGAGGCTTTCCACAAAGGTGTCCACCCGCACCTCCATCGAAGTGCGGCCCACATAGGTGATTCGCCCCTTAATGACAACGGTATCGTTCGCGTAGGCCGGCGCCTTAAAATGCAGATGGTCAATAAAGGCCGTGGTCACATTCCGATTGCTGTGGCGGCGCGCTACCACGCCCGCGACCACATCGATCCATTCAACAAGCTGGCCTCCAAAAAGCCGGTGATAACCGTTAATATGCTCCGGCATGATAATCTGCACTTGGCTGGTCATGGAATCAGATACACGCTTCGGTGCGAGTTTGGTCATAAAAAACATCCTCCATTCCATAGGTTTGATTACAGATTTATTCTATCCGAAATAGCAGGCCTTTTCAATGATGAACCTTACCGGATTCTTGCATTCATTGCTGTAAATCTGTATAATAGAACAAAAGCATCAGTGTACAGGGGGAGCATCGCCGTCAGGGCGTGCCCAAACGCATGCTGACTGCGTTCTCGGGCTCGACTGGCGACAGCCAGCCGTCGCCCTGCGGTTCTTGTCATCCTGCGTCTGGGACGCCTTGACGGTCCTTTGGAGTTTTCAGCCTGTGGCCGTGCTTCTGGCAAGGCAGACGACGCAGCTTTCCTTGCCGGAAAGCAAGGAGGATAACGCAGCCAGGGGCGCGGCCACAGTGCTAAAAACCGATGTGTACCCCTGTACACTGATGCAATAGCGACTTAATATATAAAATTACCACTTGGAGGCGGCGTAACATTGAAAAATATTTTAGTTACCGGCGGTGCGGGGTTTATCGGCGGTAATTTCATCCATTATTTATTGGGCAACCGACCGGATTGCCACATCACCTGCCTGGACGCCTTGACCTATGCCGGAAACCTAGAAACGCTGAAAAGCGTGCTGGAGGATTCACGCCTGCGGTTTGTGCATGGAGACATCACCGATCGGGAAGCTGTTTATCACTTATTTGAAGAGGAAAATTTTGACGCTGTTGTAAACTTTGCGGCGGAGAGCCATGTGGATCGTTCGATCGATACACCGGAGGTCTTTTTGAAAACAAACATTTTGGGCACACAGGTGCTTCTCGATGCTTGCAATCGGTTTGGAACCGGCCGCTACCACCAGGTATCTACGGATGAGGTTTACGGCGACCTTCCGCTCGACCGGCCCGACCTGTTTTTTACAGAGGAAACGCCTATTCACACCTCCTCTCCCTACTCTGCGAGCAAGGCGTCGGCTGATCTGCTTGTAACGGCTTATTACCGCACATATGGCACTCCGGTTACTATTTCCCGCTGCTCCAACAACTACGGCCCGTATCATTTCCCGGAAAAGTTGATTCCCCTGATGATCTTAAACGCTTTGGAGGATAAGCCCCTGCCCGTTTATGGAGATGGTAAAAACGTGCGCGACTGGCTGTATGTGGAGGATCATTGCCGGGCAATTGAGCTTATTTTGGAAAATGGCCGGGTCGGGGAAGTTTACAACGTGGGCGGTCATCATGAAAAGCAGAATATCGAAGTAGTCAAAACCATCCTGCACGCGCTTGGCAAAAGTGAAGAGCTTATCGCCTTTGTAAAAGACCGCCCGGGCCATGATAGGCGCTATGCTATTGATCCATCCAAAATTCACCGGGAGCTTGGCTGGCTACCGCAGACAAGCTTTGAGGACGGCATTCAAACAACGGTGGAATGGTATTTGCAAAACCGTTCCTGGTGGGAACACATCCGAAGCGGCGATTATAGAAGATACTATGAGCAGCAGTATGGGATGAAATTATAATTTGATATCTTTGCACTGGCCTTTCATTGAGAGGCTGGTGCTTTTTACTGTTAATAACGGAAAAAGTGGGTATAGTATGACTAAATCTTGCAGGAAAGGATACGACAAGAATATGTCTTATGTTGACCCCAAACTACGCCCCTATTTTGAATCGCTTTCCATTGATCTAAAAAACGAAATTCTAAAGCAGGATGTGGAGATCAAATCGCTCAGCGATCTCATTCAGTGCCTTGACCGGATTGTAAAAGCAGGATAAAATTCATAAAACAATCCCGCTGAACGTATACTACTCCTGTAAAGGAGCTGAGGCGATATGATTATTAAATGGAAGCCGTTGGTTGTGAATTTGCTCATCAGCCTGGGGGTGGGTGCCGCTTCCGCGCTTTTCACTATGAACAATATGAAGGCCGTCTACGCTGACCTAAACCTTCCGCCGCTTTCCCCGCCAGCATGGGTGTTTGGTATCGTCTGGACGATTCTCTTTTTTCTAATGGGCATTTCCGCTTACATGGTCTATACCTCGGACGCAAACAGCGACCGCAAACGCAATGCGCTTATCATTTATGGCGTTCAGCTGATATTCAATCTGCTCTGGTCAATCTTCTTTTTTAACAAGCAATGGTACTGGTTTTCTTTTGCGTGGCTGATCGTGCTCTGGTTCCTGATCTTGACGATGATCGTTATGTTTTCTAATATCAGCAGGAAAGCGGCGCTGCTGCAAATCCCATATCTTCTCTGGGTAACCTTCGCTGGATATTTAACAGCAGGCGTGGCAATTTTAAATTAAAACCCAAAGAGGTGCGCCGCTGTGGGCGCACCTCTTTTTTTATAGATGGAAGTCAGGAGGATTGGACTGCCGCATTGCAGAATGGGACAGTGTTGGTGCCAGCGTTGCCGATGGTGCCGAAGATTAACCCCCACAAATGACAAAGTATATTGGCCAAAAGCAATGGTAAGTGGATCGCTTTACAATTAAACACATGGTTCGGCCGGCTCAAGCCTCACAAATCGTTTTGGTGGTTTCCTTTCAAAGAGCATCCTTGAGCTGAATTAAAATTTTGATTTCCATTTGTGAAATAGCATTCAGATTTTCATTGATCCGTTGAAATAAAACGTTATCTTTGGTCATATTATATTTTATTACTATCCCAAAAGTATTTCTACAAAGCTGCAAATTATCATAAAGCAATTGATTAAATTCCGAAGAAACTTGAAAATACTTTTGAATTAAAAGAAAAATTTGAGATCGATCTCTTAACGTTCGGAAACTTCTCAGATCAATATCATTTTTCATCTCACCTCCCTGTAAAACATTTCTTTTTAACTTTTCAAATGCCTTATATCCTTTATTATCTTGCTTAGGATTTAAATATTGATCGATATCACGCTTTATTTGATGCACATCAAAGGCATCAAAATGATATGACTCTACTACCTTTAAAGGGTAAAACTTAAAAAAATGTTCAATCCTATTTCGAATAAATGCCTTATATAATACATTCATAGGAATTCTTTGCGGCATATAATCCTGATGACGATTATATGCGATCGTATAAAAAGTCTGATCTTCGTCACAAAAGCCATAAATTAATATTTCATGCTTAAAATTATATAACTGATAGGCGGCTCGCTCTGGTATATATTTTTCATTGACGCATAAAAATACGTAATAGCCTTGTTCTATCCTTTTACAAATTGTTTTTATGACGTCTTTGCCTGGATAGTGAAGTGAAATTTTGAAGTTAAAACATTTCCAAAACCAAAACAGCGGCAAGTCATAGGTTAACACATTTCCATATCGTTTGGCATATTCAATCGGGATTAAGTTTTGAATCAGCCATCTTTCAGAAAAACGACTATCCGCATTTAAAATTGATAAGGGAAATGCAGAAGTGTGCAAATCTAAACATTGCGGCGATTCACAAATGGGCAGTATTTTTTTCATTATTATAAATCCTACTTTCTGAAAAAGACGCTGATGGGGTTATGAAACCCTTTCACAAGCCCTACTTCCCTCTCGTTTTCTTATGGTTTTGCCTGTTGCGATTCTGCTATTTTATCCAAACGTATTCTACTGTCACAGCCTTTTTTAACGTACTCCTCAATGACTTTACATGGGTAATGACTACAGAATCCGCAATTTTTACTTATTTTGTTGTGCGCGCAATTGCGTACCGGGCAGTCGCCACACATTTTACTTTGGTCAGTTTTTGGGGACAGACAGCCTTCGCACTCCATATCCTCTGGTGCAAAAGAGCAATGCTCATTTGAATATTCCGATGCTAACGTTATTTTCATGGCAGTGTCGTTGGTTTTGGTGGCAATATAAACGGGGCATTCGCTACAAAGCAGCCCACAATATGCAATATAATCCATCATTCTAGCCCTTTCTTACATCAATTTTTTATTTTCATTTAAACGGGAGATTATCTTTTCAAGTCTGTTTTTTCTACCGTTTTCTGTTTTGGCATCAAAATAAAATCCGGTAAAATTACGTTGAACGGACGGAGACATGGTTTTAAAATTTTCATGTGCCAATTGGTGCGGCTGTAGTATTTTTTCGAATGCATCCACCTGATCCGGGGAAATTGGAACTGGTTTGGGTAAATTCCACATTCCATTTTGTTTTGCCTCTTCTACCGCCTTTTCGCCAAATTCCGTCATAAGTCCTTTGGTACGCAAATTGCGTACAATATTTTTATTTTTCTCAGACCATCTGCTTTTTTTTTGCCTGCGTTTAAAATACTTGATATACTTTTCCGAATCAATCTGATTCATTTGTCCGTCGATCCACCCAAAACAAAGCGCCTCTTCCAAGGCCTCTCCAGCTTTAATTGTTTTTGGCCCGCCTTTTTTCCCAAAAACCAACCATACTCCCTGGTCACTATCGTGATTTTCCATCAGCCAGTTACGAAACTCGGCGCGATTAGAAAACTGTAAAATTTCACTCATTTGATAAACCTCCATCTTGATATTTGCCGACTCATTGAAATCAGTCCTTACTCAGTTTTTTACAAATATATTGATATAGCAGCCGAACATTGCTGATATTGTTCATATCCAATGCCTCATCGTCAAATTCAAACCCAAACTCTGATTCAAGTACAAGCACAATTTTAATATAATCAATAGAATTGATCCCTAAATCAATTAACTGATCCTCTTCTTTTATTTTTTTTTCGTCTGATAAGTCTAAAAATAACTTAATATGATGTAAGAGCCGATCCCACACATTGGTTGTCGTATCCATGCTACATTTCCTCCTCAGCTATTTTTCATAAAAAAGGCGCGAAAGGGTTCTGTTTTAATCATATGTAAATACAATTTTCTTGCTTGTTGATACTGATGAACCATTGCCTGAACAAAACGGTCGTTTTCACGTTTTGCACGATTTAAGTCACAATCAACATAAATGATCTCAAAATATTCCGATAAAAGTTTTCCCAACTGATTTTTTATTTGCCTCAACTGTTGCACGTACGCAGAGATATCTTCATGATAAAGAATATATATATCTCGAAACACGTGAATAAATTCCATAAAATCATATTGCATACGATAAATCGGCTTTGAATCAATATACTCTAAAAGGAAATCGTTTACTTCCCGTGCCCAATCATCCTGGTAGTGATAAGCTAACGGCGTTAAATAGGTGAATTCCCTATTTAGTAATCCCCTGTTCTTTAAATCCTGATATACTTTTGTATTATAGTAGACTTGCAACCTATTTGTGTAATTTTCAAGAATGTAAGTCTGAACTTCCTTTAAGAACACAAAGTTCTCTCTCAACGTTGCTTTGGTAGAAAGTGGATTGAGCATGATGTAACCTATAATAACATCAATATCATTTTCTGTAAAAAGCCGCAACGCCCGACGATTGTCATCAACATTTGCAATTTTACCGTAGAAATTAAGATCCTGTTCGTTTGCAGCCTCAAATCCAATGATGACTTGTGTAAACCCAGCTTTGCGCATCAATCGTATCAGAGGTACATCCTTCTCCTGAAAGGTTTCCGCTCTTAAAAAACACCGGAATGACATACGATCTGGATATTCCACGATTTGCTTTGACAGTGATTCTACTCTTTGTTTACCTAATTTCCCCGGGTCTTCGAAGCTACCGTCATTGAACGTAAAGCATTGAACTCCATATTCTTCATGCAGTTCGCGAATTTCCTGAAAAACATCATCCATATCCCTTCCTTCCCACCGGCTGCTGTATTCATTCGCGCAACAAAATGTGCAATGACCGCAACACCCGCGCGAAGTAGAGATCCGGGATACATAATTGTTTTTTTGAAAGGATAAAATGAGATTATCCCGTGCTGGACGTCGCATGTCCTCTATATTGATATGCGCCAGCTTTTTCTCTTCTATATCTTCTCTGGTTTTGACCGAATTAACAACGGATAGAGCGGTGTTGTTTTCAACTGCGCGCACAATTTCCAGCATTGGATACTCACCTGCTCCTAGAATAACGCAATCAATATCACTACAGTCTTCTAAGATTTCAGCAGGTGCGCTGGTAGCCAAATGCCCACCGGCAACGACAACTGCATTTGGATTCATTTGTTTGATAATACGCGCTATTTTAAAAACAAACAATGCATTCGTATCAAACATGGGGAACCCATAAATATTGTATTGGTGATAATTTGTTTGTATATATTGCTCCACTTGCGGCCTGTCTTCAACATAATGTATATCTACATCAATTTTGTGCTCCCTTAGAAACGAAGCAATGCAGCCAATTCCTAAATTGTCTGTATATTTACTACCTTTTTCAAGTGCATTTATCAGTGCGACCTTCATGAAGGACACCTCCATATGAAAACTACATTTATTCGAACTCTGTAATATTAAATCCTGCATTTCGATAACCGAAAGGCTTTTGATATTCTACCAAACTGATTGAACCATTTTTTACAGGGCATTTTAGATCAAACTTTGAGTCGATCATTGAAAAAAGATATCGAATAAAACTCCCATGAGTTACTACGAGAACCAGTTTATCTTGATTTGCTTTACATTGCTCTTCTAAAAACTGATATGCCCTTCGTCTAATATGTGCAGCTGATTCGACTCCGGATTTTCCGATTTCAGCATCCCAGTCAATATCTGTTACTGATTTTCCCTGCAAATGCCCAAATTCCGCCTCCCCTAAGCGATCATCAATATAAATTTTGCCTGCGATTGCGGTTCGAATGTATTCGGCGGATTCTCTGGCACGGCGCATGGGGCTGCTGAAAATAACAGCTTCTTCAGCAAGATTATGCCGAATCCACTGCCCCAATTGCATGCACTGCAAAATTCCCTGCTCTGTCAATCCGGCCTCACTGTTTCCATCCAGAACGCCCTGCCGATTGAGTTCAGATTCTCCATGCCGTATAAACGCAACTAACAAAAATACCCCTCCGTCCATCTTCTATCTTTCCAAATAGCCTGACACGGTTTTTATTCCATCCAGATTTTCGATACCAAAGGTACGGATTTGTTTTGTCTCCTGCCCAACTAAATACTGCAAAACATTTTTAGGCCCTGATTCAATTGCTATCGTTATACCAGCACGAATCGAATACTCTACACATTCACGCCATCGAATCGGCGAAGTTAACTGGCTTATCAAGCGATTTTTAATCCCCTCCCGCTGAACCGGATAGACGTGTGCATCATAGTTGGCAAGAACTTCTCCTGAAGGCACCCCAAATGTAACATCTTCCAAAAGCTTCCGCATGGACTCACCCGCCTCATTCATAAGCGGGCAATGGTATGGTCCGCTCATATTTAAGGGATAGATTACAGCGCCAATGTCTTCTAATTGTGCGGCTGCTTTATAACATGCCTGTTTCGTTCCGGAAATAGAGCAATGATACACTGTATTTATCTCTGAGATATACAGTTCTTCTCCTGAAGCGAGCATTTTTTGGCATATTTCTTTCACCTTTGATATTTCCACATTTAAAACCCACATCATCGCGCCATTCAGGCACTGTGTTTGCTCTTTCACTAGCCGCCCACGTGCAAGCACAAGTTGAATTGCGTCTTCATACGTGAGGATCCCTGCTGCGCATAAGGCGCAATATTCGCCCAGGCTATATCCAAGAAACAAATTGGGAGTTACTCCAATTTCACTTTGGTACACTGCATAACACGCCATATTAACTGCAAATATGGCACATTGGATATACTCCAAATGCTCCTGTGGATTTACATGTTCGGCACCAAAACAATAGTCAAGCAAATTAAGGCTTAATATATCACACGCTTCATCCATAACATCTCTTGCACTGGTTCTGTTCTCATAAAAGTCCTTCCCCATACCTGTTTGCTGGGAACCCACACCCGGGAACATCATCATAATTTTTTCCATAAGTGTTCCTCTTGATTAAATTTGTTCCATCAGTGCCTTTCGATCAACTTTTCCACTGGTGGTTTTCGGCAACTGATGGATATGGATATAGCGATTGGGGATCATATACTGAGGCAAAAAATCCTGCAAATATGATTTTAACGTTTCCACTGGAATTTTTGATTTGCTTTCGTAAAACATTGCGAGTATCGGCAAAAAAACTTCCGTTGTTTTTGCAATCACCGCACAATTTGTAATATCAGGACAACGTAGCATGACACTTTCTATTTCTTCCAACTCCATACGCTGTCCATGAATTTTAACTTGATTATCACACCTACCGCAATATTGAATATTTCCATCTTCCTGTAGATACGCCAAATCTCCCGAACGGTACATTTTTTCGCCGTGATTCATGATATCCGTATAAAAATATTTTTCTGTCAGCGAAGGGTTATTTAAGTAGCCTGCCGCTAAACAATCCCCTGCAATGCACAATTCTCCGACTTGACCTATCGGCGCGAGCTTCTCATCTACTAAGATATATAATCGTGTATTTTGAATTGGCTTGCCAATTGGAACCGATGTGACCTCACAATTATCAGGGCAATCATAAAACGACACATCAATCGTGGCTTCAGTGGGTCCATAAAAATTTGTTAGTCGTGTAGATGTAACGCTGCTAATAACTTGGTTGAAATTATTCACATGAGATGGTAATAATGCTTCTCCACTGGCGAAAACCCAGCGCAGACTCTTTAAATCCTGCGCAATCCCAGCCTCTTTTACGTACAAGGTAAATGCATGCAACATAGATGGAATAAAATGAAGAACAGTGATATGAAACCGTTTAACGGCCAAAGCGATTGCCTGAGGAAATTTTTCATGTTCCGGAGGTAAAAAGCACAAACACGCTCCAGAAAAAATAAATAAAAATAGTTCCCAAACCGATACATCAAAAGTAAATGGAGTTTTTTGCAAAATAATATCCTTTTCCGACATACCATAAGTACGATTCATCCATTCCAATCGGTTCATCAATGAATTGTGCCGAATCATGACCCCTTTGGGATTTCCAGTAGAACCAGAAGTATATATGACATACGCCAGATCATCAGGTTTGTTCTGCACAAAAAAAGACGGTGACGACTGACAGGAAAGCGTCTGGACATTTAAATTGACACAGGTTCGATTTTCTGCCTGGAAATCAGACAGAAATTTGTCTTGAATCAACAGCAGGAGAGCATCGGAATCGGTAAGCATATATCTTAATCTTTTTCGGGGAGTATCAGGCTGAATCGGCATATATGCAGCACCTGAGCGTAATATTCCCATAATCCCTACAAACATCTCAATAGAGCGCTCGGCTACAATTCCGATGATTACCCCAGCTCTGGCCCCGCATTCTGACAAGTGGGCGGCAAGCGCATTGATTTTTTGATTTAATTCACCATAAGTATATTGCTGATCGGAACATATGATAGCGACTTTATCTGGCCATTTTTTTGCTTGTTCCTCAAATAACATATAGATAAATTTATCTTTAGAATATTCGCATTGCGTGTCGTTTATAATATTCCATAAATCTAAAATTTCCTGCTCTTTTTTATTGGAATCTAATTGTTGTTTCATCATCATACAACCTTCGTCTTATCCTTTATAAAGTCCGCTATAGCGTTAATTGATTTAAAATGATCCATGTCCAGGTCTTGAACTCTTATTTTAATATCAAACTCTTTTTCAATAAACATCATCAATTGGATTGCAAAGAGAGAACTCACATATCCCTCATTAAAGAGTTCCACATCATCTTCCAACGCGGTTAAATTTGCACTTTGACAGATATACTCTTTTAATTTATTCTTTATCGAAGAATGATTACTCATATCTGTTACACAGCCTCCTAATTAATAACAGTAGAATCCCTTGCCACTTTTTTTCCCCAGCATACCCGCCGAAACCATTTTCCTTAATAATGGACAGCATCGGTACTTGCTGTCATGATAGCTTTCAAAAAGGATATCAAGAGAGTCTGCCACCACATCCAGTCCAATTAAATCCGCTGTTTCTAACGGGCCTAATTTATGGCCAAAACACTCGCGAAATATTTTGTCTATCTGAGCAGGCTCTGCCAAACGATCCTGCACAGCAAAAGCCGCTTCATTCATAAATAAATGTGAAATCCGATTGGAAACAAAGCCTGGGAAGTCCCCTACACTTACAAAAGATTTTCCGAGTTCAGACAAAAAACGCTCCGCTTTTTGAATTGTATCCTGATTTGTGTGGACCCCCGCTATCAACTCAACGGTTGATTTTAGTGCGGCTGGATTCATAAAATGAATCCCAATGACTTGGTCCATCCTTGATGTGAAAGCAGCAATTGCGGTAATGGAGATGCATGAGGTGTTTGCTATAAAACAGGTGTCAGGCTTACATATTTCGTCCATCTTTTGATATAAATCTTGTTTAACGGTTACCTTCTCGGTGATATTCTCAATTACAGCATCACAACGGTGTATTTTGTTTAATTGTGTTGTAAACGAAACCTGTTGCAGCGCCTCATTAGCATCGACTTTTGCTAAATTAGGTGCAATGAGCGGATAAAAACGCAGTGCATGTTCAATATCCTTTCTTGCCCGTTCAAGTTGAGATAATGAAATGTCAATGAGCCATATGTTTTTATAACCATGAAATAATAAGTCTGCCGTAATTCCAGCGCCCATCGTTCCTGCTCCAACCACTGCGATCTCTTGCCAATCCATAACAAATCCCCTTTTTTAGCAAAGATTTGACTTTAACGCCAAACCTCAGCTAATCTTGCTTAAAATATAGGTTGCTACATCGCCAATGGTGTGGAATTTGTCGCCAAGCAATGCGTCCTCGCCTGATTCAAAATCAAATTCTTCCTCGATATAGACAAGCAGCGACATCAATGCAATAGAATCAATGCCAATAGCCAATAACTGCGTGTCTTTTTCCAATACCTCGTGCATACCCAGCTCCAGTTCATTTTTTATAATGGTATTGAGCTTGTTCATAATTGTTTCAAAGTTCATTTTTTTTACCCCTTTCAAGTCAATCGTCTATCTCATAGGCAATATGGAGATAATTTAATACTTGACCAAAATTTAAGTTATCCATTGCATAACGATATTGGGATGGATGATGGAGCTTCATTCTCTGTATTTTATTGGGTTGCTTTTCCAAATGGCAGCCAAATAGGCAATACATACAGTTCGTACGTTTCTCACCAAAAGTTCGAAAGTCCCCATAAATCGAGCAATAAGGCACGTTCATCGTTTCAAAATATTGATAAATATCTTCTTCCTTCCAAAAGGCAATCGGTCTGCAATTTGGATCATCTGTACCAAAAATATGAAATCCTTTATTTACTGTGTTTTTGAGCCTATTTATGGATTCACAGGCAAGCAGGCTGTCATAAGGTTTCAAGCCGTGTTCTTTGCAGTAGCGATGAACGGTATTTCCTTTGATAAGATTACAACACTGATCAGATATACGAAACGGCGCATCAATCAAATAAGCATATTTCTCCGGCAATTGCTTTAACAACTGGATACGCTCCTCGTCATTGACCGCACCTGGTATGCGATCCTTTAAAATATGAGCGATTTTTTTATTAATAATCGGATAGCCATATTCCTGTATAACCTGTTCATATGTAAAATCCGGAATTAAAACTTTAACATTTTTGCATTGAGATATAAACTCATAAATTTCCGGGTATTCCATTCCGGTATCAACAAAAAGCGCCGGTACTTCCGGATATAAATCCTGAACAATATTCATGGTTACCGTGGAATCTTTGCCTCCGCTGAACAGTATTGCAACTTCACCGTTCCAATACTCATACCATTCTTTCACCAGTTGTTTTGAATATTCCAATTTAGCTGTAAACGGTAAGGATTGCAATTGAAGCAATTGATTTGGCGTCATTTAAGATTCACTCCTTTCTAATTTAAAATAAATTTCGGGCTTATCTAAAAGATTGTAAGATAAATTGACACAAAAACTTTTTTCAAAATCCTGTAATGAAATTTCGCCTAGTAAAAATCGCTCCAACGCATTTACCGGCACCTTTGGGTGCAGCTGCATAAAGTATTTCATACTGGAATGAATCATTGATTGATAAAAACCTGATTGGCGCGGATGGGGAAGATGAAAGCTCTCTGCCTGTGGGCAACTGTAAAACATAAAATCTTGTTTTTTTAAACGGTATGCAAACTCAAAGTGTTCAAATCCCCAATCGGTAAAGCCGGGATCAAAACCGCCTGTTGATTCAAACGCTCTTCTGTCTATGCTAGAATTTCCAACCAAAAAAGTGCACCAGGCGATGGGGGATTCCGTTTTTCCGTCGGAATAAAGATTCATGATCTTTTCATAATATTGAGGTTTTCTAGATAATTTCACGATACGTTGCCAATTGGTGTTTGCTTCAGTTTTCAACAAGCTGGCTTTTCCAAAAAAATCCCACGGGCAGCCAATGACAACCATATTACGTTGATTTTTAGCTGCATTTAGATGCTCTGTCACAAACGTTGGCGAGGGTACCCTGTCACCATCACAAAAAATAAGCCTATCTCCTTGGGCCTTTTCGACCCCCGCATTCCGCGCAATTGCTCTTCCCTGATTTTCTTGGTGTATATAAGTAATCTTACACTTTGGGAGCGGCCAATCATCACTTGCTATCTTCTCTCTGAGTGCGTCGGTTGAGCCATCGTCAACCACAATGATTTCATATTCCGCTGGATGACACTGCTGATTGGATAAATGTTTTAATACGATACGAAGAGATTCCGACTGATTGTAGATTGGGAGGATGACAGACGCAGCTGGAGCATGGGACTTATTCATCAAAACACCTCCATTCTTGATTTGTTGTTTTTTTTATATATTGCGCAACTGCCATTTTCCTGGATACTTTTCCACCTGATGTTTTCGGGAGGTCCCTGCATTTAAGAATTACCTGTGGGTTCTCGTACGGAGCAAGCATCTTCCGACAGGTTTCCCATAGGAGCTGCCGATCAGGATGCATTTTTTCCTCTTCAATTATTAAACATATTATGATCGTGTTTTTCTTAGGATCTGGTATTCCAAAGGCCAAACAATCTTTTATCCCAGGCACTTTACAGACAACCTGCTCTATCCGGCGTGGATCAATGTTATGGCCGGCACGGTTAATGATATCGTCTTTTCTTCCCAATACAAAAACCTCATTATCTTTGTCCACATACCCAATATCTCCTGTCTTTAACCAACCATCTGAAAAGCGTTCCGCGGTCAAGGCTGAATTGTTATAATAACCCTGCATCAGACTATTTGATTTCACATAAATTTCCCCAGTATTACCTGGGGCCACTTCTTTTCCGGCCTCATCACAAATCCGGACCTCAACTCCCTGAATTGGACGGCCAGTCGAGCCATACTTGGTAAGGTCGTCCGTATCCCTTTGCGCGGTTACTCTTGGCCCAGCCTCGGTTAGCCCATATAAATTCATGACCTTCGCATTTCGGAATGCTTTAGCGATCCGTTTTAAAACTTCAGCCCCAGCAGGAGCACCACAGGTATATAGAAAGCGAACGCTGGATAAATCATATTTGCCGCGATCTGAATCCGCTAACAAATTGAATAAAGTCGGATTTGCGATGAAAATTGTCGGCTTCAGCAATTCAATACGGCGCAGTGTGGTTTGAGGAGATACAACCGGGTTTTTGGCAATCACTTTGCTGCCGCACATGAGGGCTACAATAAGTTCTCCAGTTAAAGAAGAAATATGAACCATTGTTTTGGCAATATAAAAACTGTCCGAAACCGTTGGATTCATATACTCTATAATTGCATTTGCATTATTCAAGATACCTGTATGGCTCAGCATGACGCCATTTGCTTTTCCAGATGTGCCGGAGCTGAACATGATAAAGGCGGTTTCATTTGTGTTACGACACATTTCATCTGATTCTTGAAAAAAGTCATCTGCCTGTTCCCAATCCCCCTTTTCTTCATGTAAAAAACAAAACGCGTCCTTTTGGCCGGAGGATATGATTTCCGCCATTTTAGAACTGCGGCTTCCATAGGTGCAGACGGTATGCACATCTGTACCATGCAGCATTTCTTCCACTGCGGAAGATGGTAATTGCGGATCGAGCAATACCACGCTTGCATCAGCTGAAAGACTGCCAAAAATACCAATCATAAATTGTGCGCTGTTTTCACAAATTACCGCAACTTTATCATGCGATTTGACCCCTACTTTTTTTAATGACCGAGCGAGCAGCTGTGCTCGCTGACGGAGAACGTCCCACGACCATAGGCCGTTATCATCCAAGATAGAAAATGGCGTCTTATTTTCCGATTTTAGCAGCCAATCCTCGATTCGCAATTCAACTACCTCCTATATGTAAATTTTTGACAAGTGTGATTTTATAAAATCTTTTGCCTTTCCATCTGAGCGAAACAAGAAAAAATGATTTCCCTCAAAGGTATGAACATTTAATGATTTGCTCGAATATCCGGTCCACTGCGAATTGTCGCATTTCACGCAAACATCTTGATCTCCGCATAAGACGCTTATTTCGCAAGGCACCATAGGATATGATTTGCGAACGATATAGGTGTCCATAATTCGATAATCTTCTTTAATTATGTGAACAAAATAGTGATACAAGCTTTCGTTATTCATAATGATGTCAGGCATTCCACCCAAGTGTAGCAGATGTTCCTTCAGCAACTGATCGGAACTATGATAATACGAGTTATGGTTCCATCCTGAATGTGGAGGCTGACCGCCAGAAAGAAAAAGATGAGAGGGGATAAATCCTTTCTCGGAAACCGAAAGAGCCAGTTCATAGGCCAACAGACTCCCCATACTATGCCCTAAAAAAGCAAATGGATGATCGGATTCCTCCAGATATTGATATATCATTTGGAGCAAATCTTCCTTGGCCTCCTCAAAATCCGCATAAAATGATTCTGTAATTCTACTGCCTCGCCCTTTCATTTCCAGCGGAATTAACTCAATTCCCTGCCGTTGGAAATCTGCTATCCATGGTTTATATACCAATGCTGATCCCCCTGCATATGGAACACAAAAAAGCCTTATCATCGTTTACTTTCCTTCCAATGTAATACCTGGAATTTCTTCAGGATTTAATTTATTGAATATCATTTTGACAAACAGGTTTAACATTCTCACATCGTTCTCATTTGTTAAAGCATATTTATCTTGTAACTCCGGTCTTAACAAAAAATAATAAACGAGCGTTTCATTGGGAATTTGATAAGGATTGTACTGTTTGAGTAAGGACTGCCGTTCTCCTTCATTACGAAATGCGAGAATATTTACTTTTCTTTCTAGTGGCTGAGTCAGTTCATATTTTTCATGATTTTTTAAAGTGAAACGTTTCCCATTTAAATATACTATGCGTATTTTTTTGCGAAGAGCGAAATTTAGTGCTTGCTCACAAGAATCAATAATCGGTTCGCCCCGGTCGTTTAGTGACGTGTTGCAAATAATCGGAACACCAGTTTTTTGCATAAACGCTTTTATTACATCGTAAAGCATTTTGTTTTCATATTCATTCATCGTTTGAACACGCGCAGTATTGTCCAAATGGGAAACTGCTGGTATTTGTTCCGCTTTATCTGGCCGGACTTGAAATGCATGGAGCATAAATGGCGAAGGGCAAAATGATTCAAACCAATCATTTAAATTTTCTTCTAACACAATTGGTGCAACAGGGCGCCACCATTGCCGCTGTTTAATCCGATTTAGCTCATCTTTAAAACCAGTAAAGCGCGGATCAGCAATCAAGCTGCGATTTCCGAGCGCCCGCGGCCCAATTTCAGCACGGCCATTGAACCACACAATTGGTGCTTGCATGATATCCTCCGCTGCTTGCTCTGGATGGAACTCGCTGATTTCCTGAATAAATTGTGCATATTTGTTTTCTTTGAGCAACTGTGATAATGAATCACGATCTGAATTGCCATAATAAGCATGATTTATATGAAAGCTCATGCGATTCATTTGTTTATAAAAAGCATATAACGCAATGCCCATAGACATACCCGTATCACTAATACAGGGCGGAGCAATAAACCCACGGAATCCATACTTTTTCATTAAATGCGTATTTGTTGGGCAATTTAGCATATACCCACCTGCAACTGCCAGATACATCTGATGGGGGTCACAATGGTATTCCTCGATTAGCCGGTCAATATTATGTTCTACAATCTTTAGAGATATTTTTTGGATTTGCTTCATTGCCATGCTGATACGGTTATCCTCCAAAGAAAATCGATCATCAAATCCACTAAATAAGATTCCAGCATCCTTTGGGGTTAATTGATTTATTTTATCGCTTAACATTTTGACATACTCAAATGAATTTGACAGCCCGTGAATATCTTTAATCCAGACTGGCTCCTCATCAAAAATATAAGCCTCGCAATTGCATGCGTTTGCCAATGCCATTAAGGTTCCTTCCTGATACCCGAAGCGCTTTCTGGCATATGTCCAGATGAATCCCGGTGAAAAGAGAGGCATTAAATTCACATTCCCTTTTCGCGAAACACAGCCAGCATAATAATTTTTTTTACTCACTTGTAAATCAATGACGCTGTCCGGCCCACCATCCAACGAAAGCCCCAGAATATCTTCCTGATAGAACAAATCTGTGTCCATCAGCAACGCAGAATACAAGTGACAAAGACTGTGGTAAGAAATATCTCTTACTTCCTCTATTGAATGATAATCATGAGCCGATTGCAATTGCGGAGTTCCCCAGATGGCCTGCATATCGTTTAAGGTTAAGCGATACTCCGCTAGCAGGCTATCGAGGAGCTCTCTGGCCTGCTCAACTGTAAACAAAGAACGATTATTCTTTTTTAACCCCGTAATGCGCTCCAATTCCCAATAATGCACAAGATCGATTTTATCCCCGTTTTTATGCCAGAGCGATACATTCTGGTCATGGCGTATTCGCATTCCAGTAAGGTGCGCCACTTCGTTGATATGCAGATACGTTGATAAATAATAACCATTGTTCATATGTATCCTCATTTCTCTTTTCTCATTTGCTTAAGTTGATGATAAAATTGGGGCCGCTCAGAATCGATCGCTCCATATGGGCAGATCTCATTGCAAATCATACATGAAATGCACTTCTGCTGATTAATTTCCATTTTATTATTCTGTATCATAATTGCTCCAGAAGGACAATTTTGATAACAAAGTTTACATTTTTTACACTTTTCTAAGTTGATTTTTAAATAGGCCCTTGCCAAAGTAAATAATCTTTCTGTGAAGGCGCTTGTATAAGTTGCACCAAATGGCAATTTAAAATCCTTTATTTTCACTTCATCCAACCCACATCCAACAATTTCTATGTTTTGGGGATCAGTCTCGCCAAGCCCTATTTCTTGTCCGATCCGATTAGTTAAGATGCTCTCTGGGGATAAATTGATTAACATTGCAGCTACAGTATCTACCGCAATACCATCTGTCCCAGCCAAGATAAGGCCTAACTTTCGTTGTATCCCCTTCGTTCCGGGGCCGTCTCCTTCCAAGCCGACGATTGCATCCATAATATGAAGTCCAGGACGAACTTTTTCATAAACTCCCAATAGAAATTCACAGAATTTTTCCCTTTGAGGCAGCTTACTATGAAGAACACGCTTTGAATTTCCAGGTAGCAAACCAAAAAGGTTTTTTACACATCCAGAAAAAAGAGTAAGGGTATGCGTTTTAAATTTTGGAATATTGATGAGTAAATCAGCCTGCATAACATCGTTAGAAACATAAAATGGATAAGTTTGTCCATCAATTGTGTTTATCAATTGGATAAGATTATTCTGTAACAAACTGCGTTGATAGGAAAATCCCCTTAACGCCTTCTCCATTCCGCTTATTGCAAAGATATGATCCACCCGCGTTACATTTGCATCACCAACGGGATTATCGCCAATCACAATATCGGCATTCTTCGTTGCAAAAAGCTTCATAATACTTCTCACCACCTGTGGGTGAGTGGTAACATGCTTGTCAAACGGTTCTGCCAAACACAAATTTGGTTTTAATACCACCTGCGCTTTTGGAGGAACAAATGCATCCACTCCTCCCAATGCATCAACTGCACGTGTTATGCATCGATCTACTGTCAGCTCATTATAATTATCACACGGAATAATCGCCACCCTAGTACTCAATGTTCTATAACCCCTTTATCGAATCATCATAAACCAGCCCACTAGATGCGTCTAAAAATACAGTTTGTCCATCCAGAATGATCTCCATTGCCCTAGTTGCCTGCGTAATACAAGGAATACCCATCTCCATAGCAATCGTACAGATATGGGAAAGCCTCCCTCCATTCTCACAAATCACTCCCGAAGCACTCATTAGAGCTACCGCATATAACGGAGAACTGTGCGGGATGACAATGATTTTGCCTGGCCGTAGCTCCTCTATATCCCTCTCTGAACGTAGGACTTTTGCTTCTCCCCGAACGACGCCCGGGCATACCCCGATTCCAGATACCAACGGATCACTCATACGATTCATTCCCTTCTTTTATATCTGCTAACAGCATCGAAATGATATCCAATTCCGTTTTTTCCACCCATGAAAGACGATTGCAAACTTCATATAGACAATCGCCTTTCCCTTTTAACTGATAATCTTTAAATAATTGGCGAAACGCCAGCCGCCAAGTACGGTCTATTTCAGGTATCAGCTCCATGATTCTTTCATAGTGCCTTAAACCGATGCGTTTATTTTCGTAGGATAAGTAATTCATCAGCCATTGTGATTTTCTATCAACATTCCAACCCCAATCTCCCTGACAAAACCATTCTGTACGTTGCTGTGCTACAGATTTACTTTCTATATTTCGTAATTCTTTTAAAAAAAGATTCAATTGTCGAGTGTGGAGAATATTTCGACCGCTTTTGTTAAAATGATATGGTGTAACCATGCCTTTATAAACCTGTTTTAAAATTTGAGCAAAGGTGTGAGACACGGCCTCCGGCTCCGGAATACAAATTTGATGCGGCTCATACCGCTCTATCACTTCATACGCCCACCCTGAATTGTTATGCTCAATTCCCTGCTTTAACGCTTCCAATGATAAGTCGCCTTTGTACATTGGTATGGTAGAAATACACTGGCAAAGATCTTTATTTGAATCTATATGAAATAAAAGTATGGTATGAACGCCATGCTGCTTCCTATAAACATGTTGAAAATGATAAGGCATGTAAAACTCATCAACGTTGACAATCAATGGCGTTTTCATTCGCGTGCCTTCATGCAGTTCACGCAACAGAGCTTCTCCCTTTGCATGAGAACGCCTCAGATAAATCCCATAGAATCGTTTTAAAACGTCTGCCTTGACACATTTGGTGTTTCTCAATACATAGTCATTCAGGGAACGCGCAGTGTCGCTCTTGGCATGCACTACAAACTCCCAGGGCCAACATGCTCCCAAATACACAATATTTTCTCCCTGTGCACGCAACAGCGTTGCGACACAGTTCTGATAACAGTCAAGCCGCGGTTCACTAAACGGTAGTGTATTTTGAAATGAAACATTCAATTTCATATCCTCCATAGGCTCCATTATCAAATGTGAAACTCATAAAATAAATCCCTGATTTCTTCTATTGAATATCCTGCATCAAGCAGTTGAAATACATAGGGATATGGCAAATGGCTCATGCAAATGGAATCTGTAATCTGTTTTTGGGCGGAAGCGATCAGAGGAGCAACCTGTGAGGAATTCATTGTGTTGTGGCTCCAGTTGTGCATTGCGCCTTTCAGCCCATATAACGCACGCTGTTTATGAATCGGAGTGTTTCTATGATAGAACCACGGCTCAAGAGAATAAAAATCAGGTTTAAGCCGTTGGATAAACGCAACAGTGTCCTGAACCGTATTCTCCGTTTCCCCGGGGAAGCCCACAATAAATAATCCAATCGTTAAAATGCTATATTTTTTTAAAAGAAGGATTCCGTATTCTAGCTGTTCTAGCATAACTTTCTTATTCATGCGGTCAAGCTGCCCCTGATTTCCGGACTCGATACCAAGTAAAACGCCTTGGCAATTGCTCTGCTTCATGAGAGAAACCGTTTCCTCATCAAGATATTGGGCACGAATAAAGGCGTGCCATTGAAAAGAATACCGCTTATGGATCATCATTTCTAAAAGTGTTTTAAATCTTGCTTTCGGCACATTAAAAGTGTCATCAACAAAATTAACCATATGTGTGTGATGTGTTTTTTCTAGCTGATCCAGTTGCCGTTCTACGTGATCTACTGATAAACATTCATATTTTTGTGTACGGGTAGGGTAAGAACAAAAGGCACACTGAAATGGGCATGAAACACTCGTGCGAAGCATGGTATAATTTTTTTTATATTTTTCTAAGGATCTCCAATTAACTTGTGCGTCCTCCAATTGAAGCGGCAAAGTATTTTGAAATGTAAATTGATAAGAATTACGTTCCCGATAATAAAGATTTTCGATGTGGCAAATCTCCTGCTGTCCTTTTTTCCTGATAAACGCGGCGACCAATTTGCCCAGTTCTTCGGCGCCATAATAACTAGTAATATAATAATCTGCGCCTACTTCCTTAAGAAACACTTCGTAATCATCCTTGCCTAGCTGCTGTAAAACGGTTGCTGTCAACGTTCCCAAAACAACCACTTTTACGGGTATCGTCGTTTTTTTTATTTGTTTCACCAGTTTTGATGCTTGCAGCACGGATGTTGTTTCTGACGTAGAAATTGCTACAATAGAAGCGTTTGACGATGCTATCATATTTGGCAACTGATCGATCCTATCAAAAGTTGCATCCATAAATTCAAACCTTGCGCCATACCTATCTAAACAGCTTGATATGAGTGCTAATTTGGGGTTAAAAATATGTTCCAGCCCGATTACACGATATAATCCTTTTTGCTTAAAATATTCCATCTTATTTTCTTGAAAATGACCTACTATAAAACAATCTACCATCATGTATCTATTCACTTCCCTTCAGAAGCCCTCATATTTCAATCGCACTGCCTTCAGAAGTGTTAATCACAGAAAAGTTTTTGATGTTTTCTAGACTTTTGATATTGAATCAGGATTGGCTCCATCTCTTCTAAGTGATTTTGTAGCTGCTTGCTCATCAACTTTTGCATTTTTACAAAATCATATCTTTTATAATAAAAAAGAAACATGGAATAATTAACAAATACTTCTTGGCCGCATAGTATCTGATGTTTATTTTTGTTTGCAAAATTATATTTCATATCTCCTGTTACGATTCCCCGCTCTTGGGCCTCTTTATTACTGCTTTTTCCTTTTATAAGATGTCTCTGGATATATTGATCATCCTTAAACCCTTTGATCCGATATAGCATCATGACATCTTCATTATCATACCAATAAATAGGAGATATCTTCTCTATCAAAAACTTTTTACAAAAACTCGCATATAATTCACCACAATGAATTCCCTGATAAGGATAATTACTCATCATAACATTGGCTCCGTCATAAATGCGTTTTATGCCATGATCCAAACAAAAAGCAAAAATACGGAAGAATGTTGCAGAGGAACAACAAGCGCATGGCTGATTTCTCCAAAGCCCTACGGTTGCTAAATCTTTAAATGCTAAATGGTTCCATAAATATGCTTGAATTTTTTTACTGTTTAAAATAATATGAGTAAACTTTTTGCTAGGATGACGATTTTCCAAAAGCTTCACTCTCGGGCGCATACGTTCATAAGCGTGTTCCGCAGTTTCGTCTTTTAAATGACAATTGGAAATACAGGTTAACAAATAAATTTCATCCGCATCTGTAGCCGCCATATCTGCCACCAAAGTGGAATCCACGCCACCGGAATACATAACCGCTATTTTTTCCATCTCATTTCCCCTTTTCTAATACCTCACTATGTAATTTTGTTAATTCTTTTGCCATGCGTAGCTTGGGGTTTTGGGCTAACACTCGACCGGCGCACCGAAATAAAAACATCGATGCAGAAAGCGGAAGCAAACTGCTTATCACTAGAACGATAGAAACCACAGGGCGCTCATACCATTTTAAACTGCTATTCAAAAACATCTCCAAAATTTTTGCTTTATTACATTGTTCCTGTGTATATTCCTCCTGAGTCAAAGTGATTTTCTCCATTTCAAGTTCTCCTCGTACAAAAAATATTGTTGGGTAGAAAAATCCTCCTCAAAGCCTTCTATATATTTTTTAATTTTGAGGATAATAACATAAATGCGTTGATTTTAAGCAGCGACCATGAAAAAACCTCTCTTTCACTTGCTGCTGAAATGCTGTCCGCTGGTGATCATCAAATGTATCAGCTAATGCAAGAATCGCTTTCATGTTTTGAATGTCGTTTAACAAAAATTCTCTGGAACGCCCTCTGCCAACAATTTTTAAGCTGGTAATGCCCGCCGCCTCTAATTCTTTTACAAAGCAGACGCCGCAGCCATGTTCTGCAAAGGAATATGCTTCTCCTTTTTCATGCCCACCGCTTAGAATTTGAATATCGTACAGGTTTGACAAGGACAGAAAGAGATATTCCTGTTTAAATTCTTTATGATCCAGATGCATTTTATTGATCCTTGTTGGAGCAAAACAAAAGCTGACTAATTCATCACAATGAAGTGTGTTACAAAACGCCCCAATATACAGACAACTTTCATTTAACACAAACGCCTCATATTCAGGCACTTTATCTCGAAATTTTTGTATGCAACTCGTTATATCTACGATTGACATTTTTCTCGGAAAAATAATGCGTTGAATATCAAAAGCAGTAAGAAAATCAATTGTTTCACTGTTAAGCACAGGGAACTCACCGCTGATATGAAAGTTACACCGGACTCCTTGTTCTTTTAAATAGAACAAAAGCCCCAGGTCAGCAATGATAAACGTGTCAAACCCTATATCAAGTAATTCCTGAACGATATTTAAAATTAAGGGATAATCCATTGGGTCATATGTGATTGAATTTAGGGTTATTTTTACGGGAATATGAAAATCCTCTATTTTTCGTCTCAGTATTTTCATAGAACTTAATGTACATGTATTTGCCATGCCAACATATTCCCGGCGATTTAAAGAGCCTTGCACGCCGCGCTTGGACAGCCACCGGTATGGCATATATCCGCAATAAAATTCGTCTGCCCCTGCTTCTACTAACGATTCGTAGTCCTCCACATTTGATAACGGTGATAATAATTTCATTTTACCCCTCCTTCGGCCTATTAAGGCATGGAAAAAACAACACGATCAATTCCATGGGATATAAAAAATTCTAAGTATCCTGGATCACTTAATACAAGTGGATTAAAGGCGAATATACTGTTGCCTCTCCCATATGTATTCAGGTGTTTCGGGTATAGGGAGACAATTTCTCTACAATAGCCGGGGCAGCCGCTCTGTTTTGACTGATTCATCTTAAAATTATCACATCGATGCTTTAAATTGCAGTACGTAGAAGTATTGAGTTGGTAAAATGGAAAATGAAGCGTATGATTGCCTTCTGGCAGAAGAGGCTTCTGTGTAGTTGATTCAAATTCGTACCGGTGAACTCCATATCGGCTCAGAATTGACTGAATACAAGTGGAATTTAAAAAATTGCTTTGATAACCCGGGAGATAGGAATTTTTCTGCCAATGCCATTCTTCTCTTGGATCCTTTTTTCGCCTATTTAAAAGCCTACCCAATACAAGGTCAACATCGGGATACACGCGGTGCAGCATATTTAATGCCCCCCAGTCATTTACCACCACTTCAGCCTGTTTTCCTGAAGAACATGACCATTCATTTAAAACAGATAATAGGTTGTGTATCGCGGTCAGTTGGCGCTCATATAAAAAAGGGAAACAAAGCGTTACATGAAATCCCTGTGATTCCGCAATCTTAAGAAACGCATGAAGTAATTCTGCTGACGGCAACCTTTCAAAACAGAAATCATCCCCAATATACAGCCTTTTTACATTAGCAGAAAATATGGGATGACCCGACAAACCAGATTGTTGGACATAATGGTCGACTGTAAAACAGGCACCTTTTTCTACCATCATGTGCATGTGTGGCTGATCTAAATAAATAGAAAATTCCACATGCCTGATAACAGTTTGAAAGCGTTTTTTCTCTTGCGTCTCTACAGGCAACTCTGACCATAGGGAGATCTGGTCCGAAAAGCTTCGTGTATAGACCTGATCCTTTTCATAGGGATACATCACTCGATTTTTACGGATATAATGATCCGCCGATAAGGAATTTTGTTTCATATCTCCCCAGCAATGACACATCGACTCAAGTTGTTTCAACGCATTCTGATATTTTGTCATTGACCCCTGATAAGGCTCTGGCAATTGCACATGAAAAATATAAGAATAAGTGGATTGATACTTTTTTTGAAGGATACAGTTGCGAAAACAATATTCTTTATAATCATAACTCGGTAAATCGAAAATACATAAAGTTAGATCAAATGGCTGTTCAATATCGTTTGCTGATTCAAATACAACAATATCTTCATCATATTCCAAAATTTTTAGATCGTTTTCTCCAATAAACCCTAACATCATAGCAGGAAACTTTGAAATAATTTGGCTCATAGAGACACCCATCTTCCCACATTTAAAATTCTTCTAATTTTTAAGATAGAATCCAACGCAGCGTATTTGAGATTAAGTGATCTGTCCATACCTTACGGCTGTATAAATGATCCGCATCCTCAATGACGATTTTTGTGATATCAGGAATCGGATTTGTTTGCTGCAATTCTTCAAATGTTGTACGGGTTGCTATATCATTCCCCCCCAAAATAACCAGTTTTTTTCCTCGAAAATCACACAGCTTTTGATAATCATCCGACATGGCGATTTGCTGCCTCAAGTGCTTTTGGTTCATCCACAACCCTTTAAAGGGAAACACAATTTCCTTTGTTTCCGGATGCCTTACAAACTTTCTGGGCACACTGGGGCTGACAAATTTTTTTTTGATTTCAAAAATGGGACTCCATAAGACGACACCTGCAATTTTTAGATTGGTTTCTAATAGTGCCGTGGCAATTCTGCAACCATCACTGAAACCGAGGACATATAAGGAATACTGGTTGCCATTCATACACGCATCTAAAAATTGAGCCATCTCGATTGAATCCTGCATCTTTGTATCCAAACTAATCTGCTGGAATTCTCCGCCGCTGATCCCTAATCCCCGGTAGTCAAAGCGAGATAATATAACTCCTGTTTTTTCCGCATGCACTCCCAGCGATACGGAAATACGATTGTTATCAACACGGTTTCCATTCAAACCATAACACATCAGTATCATCGGGGATCCTGGCGCCTGATTTTCGGGGATATGCAGCATTCCCAAAACCGGCGTACGTTCTACTTCAATTTGAATGGGTATCTGCATCGTTTGGCACCTCCGCTAAAATTCGTCTTTTTATTTCTATTATTACATTATATTGCCACATGGCATCCCGCATCAAAGAACAGCGGTAATAGGTATGCAGATCCCGATGCCGGGTTTTATCGAGATGGTTGCAAACCATATACCCTTTCTCTGAGTTAGGATTATTTACAATGAAATATGCGTTTTTGCAGTGGCCTACGGCATCCAAGCCGCTATATGTACAAAGCTCATTCAAAAAAGCCGTACTAATCATTTGTCCATGTATATTTCGAATATGTGCACCTAAGGCAGAGAAAAAAGATACTTTGTCGTCATCAAAATCTGATAAATCCGTATACTCCGTTCCTTGAAACACTGTATGTAAATCTATGCAATCCCCTTGAAGGCCAGGCCACATTTTCGAAACAACATCGGGCGAAACACAATATGGATTGATTCCAAACACTCCGCTAGAAAGGGATGAGACCGGTTCCTCTGACAGGAGTGTGGCTATAATCCCCCTGCCGACACAAAATATCTTTTCCATTCCAATCCGCTTCAATTGGGCAATTCCGGATAATATATCGTCCCGCAGTCCATCAAGCGTTATTTCCTCCGACTCGCCTGCACTGTCCCCGGACCCATACAGATCCATTTGCAACACATATATACCAGAATGATATAACTTTTTTGCGAGTTTACTCATAAAATAATCCGTATCACACATCGGCTCCAAAAAACCTGGTAATAGTAAAGCTCCAACCGTTGTGTGGGGCGTTTGCTCAGGACAGTAAGACATGGAAAAACGGCGTTTGCCTGCTTGAGACACCCAGTTTTGCGTCACCATTTTATTCACCTGATTCTAATAAATTTTTGATGCTACAGTTTTCCGACTCTATAAAGCGCTGTAATATCTTTAAGAACCGACTGAGGATGGATGAGATATACCTTTCACTATAAAGAGATGCGTCGTATTTAAATCGTAGTTCCATACGATTTAAAAAATCAATAATTTGAAAATTAATTTCATATTTTGACCAGATTTTCTTGATGCTTTTTGAATGCATTATAAATGGTAATCCACTCTCCTTTTCCCCCTGTGCCACCATATAATTCACCATAATTCGGATTCGTTCTGTATTCTCTTGGTTGGTATTTGTTTTCATCCATTCCTCTTCTACCAGCGCAAAAGGAAAAAGGGCACAATCCATTGCTTCCATTAAGTTGCGCTGCATTTCTGTTAAGTAATCTTTTAATAAGCATTCAGGATTAATCGTGCCGCAAATCATGCTCTTTTCCAGAAAGCAACCAACGATTGAATTCCATTCTTTTTGATATCGGTTTGATACTCGCATTCCCACAGAAAGGTTCGATTGTCCCGTTTCCTCAAAAAGAATCAAAAATAGGGCAGATAAAATGAGGCCTGTTTTTGTAAGATGCATGCGGGAACAGAAATCGTCTATTTGACGATACAAATCAGGATGAACGATCATCTTTCCCACTCTAAATCCATCAAAGCAGCTTTGATCTCGGTGTGCTTCTAATACTGTGCGATTGAAGTGCTCCATTTTTCTCAACCCAACCCGTTTCATTTGCTGGGCCTGTTTACCTTTCAGCCAGTCATGCTGCCATACTGCATAATCTTTATAATGATATTTCATAACCTCCAGAGTTTCACCACGATACAGCTTCCATATCTCTGAAAAAATAATATCTAGTGATTTTTCATCATATAAAATATGGTGCATATCCATTAATATATAGAACTTCTCTTCTGTTATCTCCAACACCGTCACTCTGAATAAAGGTGCGTTTTCTAATTGAAATGGCTGTACAAAATTATGAATGATAGTTTGGGCTGTGTTTTCATCACATTTTTGATACCCCATATGAAAATCTACATTCCCATGAATTTGCTGTACCACTTCACCGTTTATTTGGTGAAATGATGTTCGGAATGCTTCGTGGCGCTGAACGATTTGGTTAAGAGCACGTTCGAACTGTTCTACACAAAAGGTCCCTTCTATCGTAATTTGATTGGCCAAATTAGGGCGATGCGTATAAGTTACACTTTCAGGAAGGTATAACATTCTTTGAATACAGGAAACCGGATAGAACTTTTGTTTCGGTGCCAGATGAAATTCGGGAAGCCGATCTGTTCCATTCATTTCTTTTGTGATAAGCTGGCCAATATTATGAATCGTTTTCTTGCTAAAAAAATCTGATATATTCAGCCCCACTTGAAACTCTTGATTAATAATCGTTAATAATTCAATTAATTTAAGTGAATCGCCTCCGAGCTTAAAAAAATCACTTTCGGATGTGATATCCTCTATTTCGAAAAAGTCTTTCCAAATAGCAATTAATCGGCTCTCTATTGAATTTTCTGCCAAAGGAACCCGTGAAACAATAAGCGGCGTCTTCCCCGTTGCCTCCTGATCCTGAAAGACAGATTCAATTTTTTCCATTCTTTTATTTAATTGAGTTACGGAAAGGAGAATTTGATGGACTTGCGGCATATTCAATATCGTGTTAATTGCGTTCCCCCCCTCTTCAGCGGGAATCCCTCCATAAAACGGCTGCGTTGTCTGATCTGTTAACCAAGTATCAAGATTAACACTTGTCCACTGATATTTGCTTTTTTGATTATGTTCCTGAACAAATGCGTCCATAAATGCATTTGCCGCTGTATAGCCGCCAAGGCCTATTCCGCCTAACACAGCCGCCATAGATGATATACATAGACAGAAATCCACTTCAATGCCATCAAATACTTGTTCTAAAACAAATAGCCCTTTTGCTTTTGCTTGAAAATGCTGAACGATATTTAGGGATGTTATTTCCTCAATCGTTTGTTTTGCCGATTCTCCAACAAACCCAGCTGCGTCAATTATTCCATTTAACTGAGCATAATTTGAACGTATAAAACACAGCAATTTTTCCATATGGGCCTGATTGGAGATATCGGCTCTAAATAGTGCTATTTTACTACCAAGGCGTTCTATGCTCATTAAGCGCATAATTTTCTGACTGATCCGATCCTGTTTTCCATTATTTTGAATCCACTTTTCCCATCGCTCGCGTTTAGGGAAATAGGAACGGGACACCAAAATCAATTTACAGTTTGATCGTTGTGCAAACTGTTCCGCAAGAGCGAGTCCAATATTCCCCATTCCACCGAAAACGAGGTATACACCATCCTTTTTCAATGCACTTGTTTGAATCACGGCATCTTTTATCTTTAAGTGATCGAAAGTAGGAACCCATATCGTGTTTCCTCTGATTGCCATTTTCTCAGGGGTTATGTCTCTGCCAAGAATGCCAAATAGCTTTTCCCCAACTTTTTTATCTGTCCAAGGAATATCTATATGGCTATACTGTAGATGTGGGTATTCTTGTGCGGCCACTTTTCCAAGTGCCGGCATTATTACATAAGGACTCCGTATTATGTCGTCGTCCAATACAACTGTTGTTTCACGTCCAATAGTTATGAGCTTGATATGTTGACGTGTTTTTAATACTGATAGTGTTCTTACAATATATATCAAAGATTGGAAACAGTCTTTCTGCACAAATTCAAATTGCTCGGGTGTAGGTTGCGTTTGCTTTTCTTTTAAGAAACCCCAGAGATAAAGAATGCGCTGAGGCGGATTCTGTGTGTCGCCCAATCGCTGAAACAACTCCAGAAAGGAGCTCTCCAAATCTGGATTTATATGTAGAATATCTCCGGTCAGGAAACTGTCTCCTTTACGGACAATGGTTACACTTGCGGCACAACCTTTCAGGCGATGGATTAAATCTGAGCTGATATCACTTTCATCATCAAAAACCAGCCAATTTTGATTCCAATGACTATTATTCTCGCCATGAGATTCCTCACGCTTCCACGAAGGGATGTAAAACCATTCTGAAGGGGGCATATATTTAATTTCATCCTTTAACACTGGATGGGAAACGCCTTTGGAGCGATATATTTTCTTTTCAAAAGGATAAGTGGGGAGCGGAATTTTTCGACCTTTACGTCCCTGTTGTAACGCCTCCCAACAGATTGGAATTTGGAACCCCCATAGGGTACCAACGGCGTTATAAAATCCTTCAAGTCCTTTTTTATGAATTTCCTTTTTCCACCACATATCTTCCGATTTACAATGAAAATCAATCATTTGTTTTTTTGCAAACAATTTTACTGATAAACGTCCAGATTTTGACCAATCATACCAAACCCGCTGGTCTCCCGATGATGACGGCATGAATCTTATCCAAAAATCAGCGTTCAACAAATCCGATTGAATATCGTAAAATATATCTTCCTGTACCATATAAATCGGCCTTACCCCTGAGGAAATAGAGAGCGATTGAAATGAATGGAGATATTCGTGATAGGTGCTTTCTCCTTTCTGCAATGCATCAAGAGATTTCACAAGGATTACCATATCTTTCAGTGATACGATTCCGCTTAGACAGGCCGCCGTATAGAGCCCTTCTCCACACCCAAAAACAATATTCGGCGCCAAACCGCAATCCAACAGGAATTTTGAGAATGAGTAAGAATAAATAAAACGCATAAAAAGTGAATCTTGGGATAGAAAAGGATCCACTTCTGTTCTCTGGAACAAATTAAAATTTGATTTTAATGTTTCCTTGAATGCGGGAATTCCATGATACAATTCCTGTATCTGATCTAGCAGATCCATTTCAAACGGGTAGAGAAAAAGAGCAACTTCCTCTGCCTTATTATTAAAATACATTTCTTCCTTATAATTGGAAGCTTTCAACAATTGGCGCCTGACATCGGGGATATTCTTACAAACAAGAAATACTCTGTTATCAAATGGCATTCTTCCTGCCTGTAATGTATAAGCAATATCCCTCAAACATAGGTCTGCGTGCTGAGCAAAAAAGCGATCGAATTTTTTTATATATTCCGTTAGCGCTGTATGCGTTTTTGCAGATAATATGATTACTTCACCATTTGATACCCTGGATGGTACAGGCGCGTTTTCATAGGATTCAACAATGGCATGAACATTACTACCACCCATTCCAAAAGAATTTACCGCCGCGCGAAAAGGCCTGTTTTTCTCAGGCACTGAAATTAATTGGGTGTTAACAAAAAAAGGAGTGTTCTCAAAATGAATTGAGGTATTGGGATTCTCACAATTCAGAGAGGGTGGTAACTGCCGGTTCTTGATTGCCAGTATCACTTTTATCAACCCTGCAATTCCAGCGGCAGTATCCAAATGCCCAATATTTGTTTTTACGGAACCAATTGGGCAGAGATTGCCACTTGGCAAACCATACGCTTCTGTTAAAGCCGCTACTTCAATTGTATCGCCTAATTTTGTGCCACTGCCATGCATTTCAACAAAATCGATTGTATCCGAAGTTACCTCTGCCCGCTTCAGAGCGTTGGAAGCCGCTCTTGCGATTCCCTTCAAGCTTGGGGCAGTGTAACCAATTTTGTCGGCACCGTCATTCGTCATTGCGGTACCCTTTATGATCGCATGAATATAATCATGATCTTTGACTGCATCAGTAAGGCGTTTTAATACCACAACGCCGGCGCCGTTTCCACCGATTGTTCCGCTGGCTTCCTCTGAAAATGCACGACAATGGCCATCTGAAGACAGAAAACTGCCTTTTTGATAGAGATATCCACTGTTTAACGGATACGTAACGGATACACCGCCCGCCAAAGCAATATCACAATCCTGATACAAAAGCGACTGGCAAGCCAGGTGTACGGCCGCCAAGGAGGTAGAGCAAGCTGTCTGTATTGTCACACATGGCCCTCGTAAATCCAGAAGATATGCAATTCTAGAATTAATAAAATCTTTGTTTTTCAATAATTCACGCCCAAACTCCCCAGCTAAATTGGAATTGGGCGTAGTTGGTGAAACGGCAGAATCAAACGAAGCTCCACTGAAGATTCCAACACGCCCCAGATAGCCCTTGGGATAGTACCCTGCATCTTCCAGAGCTTCCCAAACTGTCTCCAATAATACCCTTGCCTGAATGTTTAATGCACATGCATCTTTATAGGAAATACCAAAAAAATCTGCGTCAAAATGGTCTGCATGCTCTAAAACTCCCTTGGCTTTCACATACTGAGAATTGTGAATTAGAGAATCAGGAACGCCACTTTCGTTTAGCTGCTTATCAGAAAAGAATGTAATACATTCTCTTCCCATCTTTAAATTATCCCAAAACACATCAAGCGAATCAGCCATTGGTAATCTGCCGGCCATACCAATCACTGCTATTTCCTTACCATTTAAGTTATTATAATGATTACTATCCATAAATTCCTCCAAGTCGTAAAAAGACTTACAGAATCATATTTTTACTCGTTTTCGGTGCAATCTCTTTCACCAATTTGTATTTTTGGGTAATGTATAACGCTAAAGACTGTATCGTTGGATATTGAAACAATTCAATAATCTCAACATCGATGTTAAATGTTTCCTGAATTTTTCGGCAAACATACATTAAGGAAATAGAATCCCCTCCCGCGTCAAAGAAAGCTACATCTATAGGAATGGCATTTTGATTTAATGCGCCGCACCATATCTCTTGTATTTGCCTTTGCAAAGAGTCTTTTGGGGCTGTATCGGGTGTGCATGCCCGCCCGATATCCTCACCATCTGGCAACCGCTCATATGCAATTTTTCCATTGGAAGTGAGGGGAATTTCATTCAAAATAATAATAAATGCTGGAATCATATATTGCGGCAATTCTTGGCTTAGATGTTGCCGTATGCGTTCTTTGGAGCACCCAGTACGAATACATACATAAAGGCAAATGTATTTGGTCAGGCCATTATTCTTCACAGCAGCCACCGCCTGAACAACACCCTCACATCTCAACGCACAATTTTCTATCTCACCTAATTCAATTCGAAATCCTCTTATTTTTACCTGTTGATCCATACGGCCTAGGAATTCAATGTTTCCATCTGGTAACCATCTGGCCCTATCCCCTGTTCGGTACATAATATGACCTGCATGATACGGGTTTAAAACAAAACTTTCGCTTGTGCGCCGCTTTTGATTTAAATATCCTTTCGACACGTGAATGCCGCTCACACATAGTTCACCCTCGACCCCGATGGGACAAATATTGAAATGATTATCCAGAATATAAGCTGACGTATTACGAATCGGTCTCCCAATCGGTACCATATGCTCCGGGCATTCACCGGACTGAGAGCTCCAGAAGGTTGAACATATAGACGCTTCCGTTGGGCCATAAGCATTGATATAATTCACATATTTGCTCCATCTTTTATATTCCTTTGGCTGTGATTCGGAGCCGGCCACGACCATCACTCTTAAATATTTTAATCGTTCTGGATTGAGTAACGGTATATATTGGGGCGGAAGAGTAATTACAGAAATTTGATTTGTATTCATAAACGCTTCCAGTTTATCGGAATGATTGCGTTCTTCAGGCGTTAGCATATATAAAACCGCGCCTACCAATAAACTCATGACCAATTCTGAAATGGAAGCATCAAAGGACATATTGGAAAATTGAGCAATGCGATCTGTTCTACAAATAGCCCAGTCATTTTCATACAGGTATTTCAGATTGGCAATCCCAGAATGGCCCACAATTACGCCCTTAGGCTCACCATTAGAACCAGAAGTATAGATCATGTATGCCTTTTCCAGGCATGGCTCGCATGCAGCCGGCACTGGCGATAATGAATGTTTGGAGGCCAAGAATGTGTCCAGATTAATCATGCAGGATTCGGGAATGCTTGCAGAGCGTTCTTTAATTGCATGAGAGGTAAGAACAATTTTCGCTTGGCTGTCATGGTAAATATGAACAATACGTTTCTCCGGCCAGTCCGCCGTTACTGGAATATAGCAGCCTCCCGCTTTTAAAACAGCGAAAAAAGCAATTACCAGCTCTACAGATTGATTGCAATATACCATAACAGAATCGCCGGATTTCAATCCTCGTTTTACCAAGAGGATCGACAGCGCGTTTGCCCTTTCATTAACCTCTTGATAGGACCATGTTCGACCTCGATCCACAACGGCATTGGCCAAGGGATACAATTGCGCTTGTTCTTCAAAAAGCACATGAATCGGCCGAGGATGAAAGGGAAAATCAGCACCGGATTGAAATTGCCTCAGTAACTCTTTTTCGTTATTATCTAGAACATCAAAATGATGAATAGGCATATCCAAGGCAAATGAAATATCAGACAAAATTTTTTTAAAATGCCTAACAATATAGGAAACAGTAACCTCTGTAAATAAAGCGGTGCAATATTCTATTTTAAGTTTTAGGCATTCGTTATTGTCAAACACATGAACGGCTAAATCATACATGGAACTATTGGCGTCCAGCTTGCTCCATTGTTCTTCTTTAAGACCATCCCAATCGATCTCTGTTTTTTCAGTTTGTTGCATATTGAATAACACACGATAAAGCGGCGCAAAATCAGCGCTTTTTTGATTGCTGTTCATGTTTATAATTTCGTGTGTAGGATACAATTGATGATCCAGGCTCTCTGTCAACTGCATGTTTACATATTGAAGCAGATCGCCTATCTTCATATTAGGGTCAAAGGTAAGGCGTATGGGCAAAATTTTACTAAAAACACCTACGATATTACGCAATTGAGGGAGATTGCTGCGGCCATTCACCACAACGCCAATATAGAAATCATTCTGCCCACTGTGTTTATATAGTACAATTGCAAGCGCCGTAAGCAATACAGTAGCGAGGCTGACACTTCGCTGTATTCCGAGATGAATTAATTGTTTTTTACTTGTCTGATCCAGCTGTTGCTCAAATATTGATCCGGTATACTGACGAGGATATGGGCGTGGAAAATCGGATGCCAGTTCAAGAGGATCGCACTTTGGTTTAACTGTTTTTTCCCAAAATGATTTTGATTCTTGATAATACTTTGTATCCGTTAACTCATTTTCCCAACAAACATAATCTGAGTAAGTAGATTCATCTGATGAAATAAGAGTACCGCCTTTATGATATTGATTATAAAATTCAGCAAAATGCCTATGTAATATTTCAAATGAGAATCCGTCTGTTATTAAATGGTGAACCTTGAGCAATATAATGGTTCTATCCGCAGCATACCGAATCAGACAGTAGTGTACCAGAGGTGAATCGAAAATTTGAAAGGATTGCTCTAACTCTGTCTGTATAATCTGTTTTAATTTAGAATCCCGTTCGATAGAGGTTAAATGCAAAAAATTATAGTAAGATATGTTTAACTTTTGATTTGAAACAATATACTGCCACGCCTTCCCCTCATCAAGCACAAATCGTGTTTTTAACACGGGATGACGCTCCTCTAAGGCGTAGAGCGCTTTTTCCAACGCTGCATCATCAGGAATTCCACGAAGTATGAGCTGATAACATAATTCTAGTGCTAATCCGCTATGATTCATTTGGGAAAGAAAAAATATGCCTGTTTGCGTAGAGGATAAAGGGTATTTGGAAATAGGAGCCGATTTTTTTATCTTTGGCATTCCTAATTTGATTAAACCGGAAACACAGCTTTCTTGTTCAGGCATAATAATCTCCCTTCTATTTTGTTGTTTCAACCCTTCATATGCGGTTTTGAGCACCCTTCCAAGAGGGGCGTACACTCATTTTATCTTGGTTATAAAGATTCTCGCGGTTTTGTAACCCTAAAAAGAAGGAGCGCTGCATTTTTTGCTGTTGCTTTTTGTTGTAAAACATTGCGGAAATATTGCCCGGCCACAACTTTCCTTTCGCAGTCAGGCGGAGAATTCGGCCTTCTTTATAAAGATACCCTTCTGCGATAAGGTCTTCAATAATCTCTTCAAACCGTTCGTAATCAACAATATCATCTAAATCTATTTGCATATAGTTAGGGAACAATACGAGTTTACGTTCCTCAATTTCTTCAGGCGTAGCACGATTTCCAATATAAACAGCACATCCATTTTGACGTACCCTTTCCTGATACTGCTGAATATCCGGAATGTTTTTATGATTCATATCATCTAAAAAACTAGTGGCCGATGGTCCAATTCCTAGTAAACAACTGCGCAGATGCATTGCCGTAGGTAATGGAGGCGCATGATGCACTTTCGAAAAAGTATTCACTAGAACCTGATGATACCCTCGTGCCTCCATAAACTGAATAATTTGTTGAAACATTGCTATTTCTTGATCGGAAGATGGCTTTTGATGAAAAAAAACATCTTCTTCGATCAAATGGTAGAACTCCGTATTGGGATATACATTTAAATTATAAACATCAATATATGACGCCTCTAACTGATCCACTTGTTCGAGGTCCCGCTGTAAAATCTCACTTGTTTGATCCGGTAGATTATATATAAGATCAACTGCAAAATCGTGAATCCCTACGATTTTTAAGTTTTCAATTGCCTGATAAATATGACATAATTTAGCCTGAATCCCAATCTTTTTTCGAATTGATTCATCGAACGTTTGGATACCAAAACTGACGCGCGTAATGCCTAACCGTTTGAGCGCTTTTAGCTTTTCTAAATCCGCAAAATTTTTCACATTTCCTTCCATCGAGATCGTTTGGCATTGCTCAAAATCAAAATCCTGACGAATTTCATTTAAAATCTCTTCTAATAAATCTACGTCAAAGCAAGAAGGGGTTCCGCCTCCGAAATGGATGGCATTAATCTTGCGATTTTTAAAATAAGGAAGCTTCGAATAAAACGCTATTTCTGTTTTATATGCATCAATTAACTCACGCTTCTGTTCCATGGAGTATTTGAAATAATGATCCTTATAATACGCACAAAACAAACAGAATGATTCACAAAATGGAATATGGATATATATACAAAGATCCTGGCTTTCCGCACTACGGTTAAAAATTTTTACAAATTGCTCGAAATCATCAATTTGATCATGATATTTACATAACGGAGGGTATGCCCATATTTCCGATTTGCGTTTCGTAAAATTTCTCATAATATGCACCTTTACTCAATAAGCTTTCAGCCCACACCAACCTGCAATAATGTTTCTCTGAATATCCGATGTGCCGGAATAAATGATGGACGCAGCCGCATCTCGCACACCTTCTTCAATTCCTGATTCCTCCATATATCCGAACGCACCATGTAATCTAAGCGCATTTAGCGAATCCTGCAAATAGCATTCGCTTATAAACAGCTTGGCCATGGCTGTTTCAAAGAAGGAAGATACATCCTCCTTTTTCAGCCACCCAATTTTATAGAGCAATAATTCTGCCAGTTCAATATGCACTCTCATATCCGCAATTTTATGCGAAACAGCCTGGAACTCTGATATGGGCCTATCAAACTGCTTTCGCGATTTCACAAATTCCACGCATTCATCAAACTGACGCTTCATGGTACCTAAATTCGATGCAAAAATATAAGTTCGTTCCCAGTCGACCGCTGTGTTAAATACAAAGAAACCAGCGCCCTCCCCAAGCAAGCGATTCTCTACCGGAACCTTGCAATTGTCAAAGAACACCTCTCCCATCGGGGAACCGTTTAGTCCCATTTTATGAAATGGTTTACTTACCTTTACACCAGGAAAATCTTTTTCAACGATAAAAGCGGAAATGCCTTGTTTCCCAGGCGATGTTCTGGCAAATACAATAAAAACATCAGCAATAGGTGCATTTGAAATAAACGATTTAGAACCATTTAATATGTATATGTCACCATCTTTTTGGGCTGTCGTTTCAATGTGAAACGAATCGGACCCGGCCTCCTGCTCTGTCATCGCATGTGCGCCAATCAGTTTACCGGTCGCAAGTCCAGGGATATATTTTTCCTTCTGCTGCTTGTTACCATATTTTAAGATTGGGATCATACAAGCAAACAAATGGTTGTTTATCGCAAAAATGAATCCATTATCTTTGCATCCATACCCCAGCGCTTCACAAACCAAAATCATGGTCAGAGGGTCAATATCCAGCCCTTCTAAATCATTGGGAACGGGCATTTCAAACAATCCAAATTCAGAACAAGCGTTCCAGTATTTATTAAAGTCATAAGCGCCAAGCTTTCCACCAAGATGTTGTCTCGCAAAATTAGTAACGGAATCTTTTAACTGCTGTTGCTCCATCGTCAATTCAAAATTCATGGCAATCTACTCCCCTGCCAATTATTTGCGCATAATAAACTCACATATATTATCGATTGACTCAAAATTTTTCATTTTAAAATCATCATCTGTTAGCTCAATATTATATGTTTGTGAAAGGAAGGTAAGCAAACGCATAATTCCAATTGAATCTATCAATCCATCTTTAATCATTTGACGATTGTCCTGCAACTCACTTTCATCAACCATGCCCTTTAATAATTCGTTTAAAACAAAGTCCCTAATTTCAGCTCTTAATGTTTCAATTGTCATGTTTCGTAACCTCCAAATTTTTATAAATGATTATAAAAGTCAAAACAAACCTGCATCTTCTAACCGTTTGTATAAATGGCGTAAATGTAACTTACAGATCCTTGAGTTTGGGTCACCAAAGCTTTTACACCAAACATTATAGAACCAGCTGAGATAGGAGGCGTGTCCCTCTTCTCTCCATGTTTCACTGATGCCAATATGCCGTTCAGGATCATCATATGCCTTAACAATTTTTTCTTTTTCTGTATCGTCAATTTTTGTATATTTTTCTTGATGTATGATCCCAGGCCCTTCCAACCGGTCCTTTTCAAACTGGAACTTCACGTTGCTATATCCGAGCGCCAAACTCACCAGAGGAAAACAGTATTTACGTGGAAGATGAAATTTTTTATAGACCTGGTTAATATTTAAACGATGAATTTTATTCGTAAACACTCCAGAAATCCCTAATGAGTGCGCAGCGAGCATGCAGTTCTGTGCCACCAGAATGGTATCCGTGCTCCCAGTAATAAAATCTTCTATGGGACGTACCTGATAATTACAACCAATATATTCCGCCATCTCTGTAATACGGTTAAAATCCACACAAAATAGCAGTGCTACACTAGCCGAAAAACCGACATATTCTTCTATCGTTTTCCTGTTTTTAATTACAATAATGGAATAGCTTTGACGAGCAGATGCATTACATGCACGTACGCCAGCCTGTAAAATCGTCTGCAAGTCCCTATCACTTACCGGCTGCTCAGAAAACTCACGCACTGATCGAAGCCTATGGATTGAATCTAAAACTTCATTCATTTTGTACCTCCGATTCTGTTAATTCAACTGTTTTTTTGATAAAACAAAATCAACCAGTGTGTTAAAGTTATCAAAAATACTAAGTTCTAATTCCTCTGGCTCGCAGACATATGAAAAACGCTTCTCAATTTCAACAATTAACTCTAGCACCTGTATGGAATCCATTCCTAAGTCTTGAATTAACGAGGAAGAAGCACGAATATCCTCTATTGTTTGTTCCTCATTAAAACAATAGCTCTCGCTCAAAATATAAAATAGTTCTTCTTCAATTTGCTCCCGTGTGAAAGCCATACCAAACATCTCCTTTTTCAATCCCGGCGTACATGTCCCAGCATCATTTTGCTATTTTTCGGCAAGTAAAACTCGCGGAT